>Ga0123353_10000026_pt1 | contig 168247 bp, 131 predicted proteins | sample TergutLab28metaG_3_FD_92763 | JGI IMG/M metagenome (GOLD analysis project Ga0123353, IMG submission 92763) | Labiotermes labralis P3 segment gut microbial communities from Petit-Saut dam, French Guiana - Lab288 P3 | ecosystem: Host-associated > Arthropoda: Insects > Digestive system > Gut ... | reverse complement strand
CGTAGGTCTTTTCTATTTCCGTCAGTTTGGCCGCCCAGAGTTCGGCCGATAGTTGAGAAGCCTGCCGCTCTGTCAGCGGCTTATCGGAATTGGCGGTAAAAACCGACGCACAGCCCGCAGTAAAGACTAAAATGACGCTAACAAGCAGCGTTAGTATTGTTCTTTTCATGGTTTCTTTTTAGTAAAGATCTGAATATAAGGTATTAAGGTTTCCCGCCAAAGAAATAATTGTGCAAAGAGCCATAATGCTGTTTGTAAAGTTTAAAAGAATCCAGCAGAATCTGCGTAGCGACATCTTTGCCGAACATTTTTTCGACCACTACCGATTTGTTTTCCAACTTTTTATAATCCTCGAAAAAGCTCATGATCTCCGTAGCAATGTGTTGCGGCAAGTCGGAAATATCGTTGTAGTGATTCACACTCGGATCGCCTGCCGATACGGCTACGATTTTATCGTCCGCTTCGCCATTGTCCAACATTCGCATCACGCCGATGATCTTGGCAGGAACGATGCAAAGCGGTATCAACTCTATTTGTGAAAGAATGAGTATGTCGAGCGGGTCTTTGTCGTCGCCGAGCGATTGCGGAATGAAACCGTAATTTGCCGGATAATAGACCGACGAATACAACACGCGGTCGAGGCGTAGCAAACCGCTTGTTTTGTCGAGTTCGTATTTGGCACGAGTACCTTTTGGAATTTCAATAATTCCATTGGTAGTACCCGTGAGAGCATTATAATCGTTCGTTACATGATGCCAGGGGTTAAAGCTATGCATAAAACTCTATGTGAAGTTAAAAGACAACGGAATAGGTGAATGGTGACAATCTGTTGAATTTATGAAAAACGTACGGTCTTTACCGGCTCGCCGTCTGCCGCAAAGGTACGGATTTTCTTTTTACCGTCGGGGAAGTGTTTCAATATATATTGCCGGCGCTTGGCCGGTTTACAGTTGTCGTCCGTAAATTCTCTTTTGCGGTGTGTCTATTCACGTGAATTCTTTCATCCGGTAGGCCGGAATACACACGTGTGTGTTATCAAAATAAAATAGCCGCATGCATCTTCATTATGAAGATGCATGCGGCTATTTTATTTTGATACTTTTTCTTTCGCAGGTTAAATCCCCACTCGGATGTGCAGGCCTCTTACTCTTAGTTCTGCGGCAGTTCGACGCCACCGAACGGCAACGACAACTCTTCGTTCGTCGGGGTGTGCATAGTGGCATCGATGATGCTCTGTTCCACTGCGTTACGGCTTGCCGCTATGTTACCGCGCGGCATGAGCATCGTAGCGGCAAGGCACAGAAAAACGATCGACACGGCCAGTCCCCATGTGAACTTTTCAAGAAAATCGGTAGTCTGACGCACTCCCATCACCTGATTCGACGCGCCGAAGTTCGCAGCCATGCCGCTCTTCGGGTTCTGTGCGAGTACGGTGAGGATTATCAGTATGCAAGCGATCAGAATCAGTACAAGTACAACGATGTGCATTTTATTTGTGTATTAAAGTTTACGTTCTATTTCGGCGATAATCTCGGCAAAATAAACACTTTTTTCCGGATTTAGCAAACTTAATCGCGAATATATCTCTTTTGCCTGCTCCACGAGGCCTTGCGTGAGGTATATTTCGGCTAATTTCTCCGATACCGGAGCATCGGCCGGGTCGAAATTTTCGCTCGCCGCCGCCGCGTCGTCGTCCGTGAACGCATCGTCCGGCGCTATGCGATAATCTTTCCGTTTTAGAAATTTTTCTATCGCATCTTCCTTTGTATCAATATATTGAGAGGATCTATCCGTTGCATTTTGCGATAAACTGTTTGTCGCAAGATTTGCCGCGAGCGCGATTTCCTCTGCCCCGTACAACGCGCGCGGATATGCCGAATAATGCAATTCGACTATGGCATCCTCCGTTCCCGCAATCCGCGCACGCATCAGCAGCGCCATCATAAACCAAGGGTACGCCTCAGCCACTTCACGTACCGCACGCGCCTCGTCAACGGTCAGTCTACCGCCGCCGGCCGCCAACGCTTTCAGAGCATCCCCGAAAGATTCTCGCATAGTAACTTCTCCCCGCTCTTTTTGCGTAACTCCTCCCAAAGCCTCTCGCATAGTTCCTCCTCCAAGAGCTTCTCGCATAGCTTTTCGCATAACTCCATCCAAAGCTTCTCGTATATTGCCTCCTCCGTCCACAGCGTCTACCAATTTGCCAACGCGGCATTATATATCTGGGTCACAAGGTCTTCGACGATCTGCGGTATAAGTTCGCCCTCCGCCTGCATAATGTCGCGCTCGGACGGGAAGTCGGCAAACGCCTGAAAACTGCGGTTGCTGAAATTATTTTCGGGCGAGTAGACATTCGTAAACGTTACCCTCACCGTGATCGTGAGGCGGTTCATCGTCGCGCCCGCGCCGAGTCCGCCATCGTTGGCCGCCGACACCATCGAAGGTACGTTCGTCCAGTTCACGATTTCGCCCGAAAAGCTCAGGTCGCCATCTTCGCGCACCTGGGAAAGCCGCGTCTGGCGGTCGATGCGATCGATCAACTCGTTAGTGAATGCGTCGCTCAGGGTCGGCGAGACATACGTCGCATTGTTCGGAAAGTGGGTCACGCTGAACGTCAGCGCCGCTGCATCGATCGCCGCCCCCGTGAACGAATACTTGACGACGCACCCCCACGCTGCCATCCCCGCTGCCGCAATTATTGCTATGAATGTTGTCAGTCTCATTTTTACCTGATATTATCATCCGGCAGGCTGGAAACCCCGCGCGCGTGATCTATCCCCAACTCCTTGATTTTTCTATAAAGTGTTCGCTCGGAGATGAATAGCTCGCGGGCGGCGTCCTTACGGCGACCATTGTTGCGGCGCAGGGCACGGATTATCTGCTCGCGCTGCGCCTGCTCCTTTGTCATTTCGCGCGCCGGCTCTTCGTCCGCGACCTCTTCGCTGTCGGTGAATTCGGCGTCATTTTCAGTAATGGCGGGTTGCACGACTGCCGACCGGCCCGCCACTTCGGGCAGCAAGCCGGCAATTTCACGAGGCTCGGAATTACGCCCCTCGCCACGCTCTGCCCTGACTTCCAGTACCATACGTCTCAGTTCGTCGATCCCGGCGCGCATTTCGCCGATATCCGCCCATACGTCGAACAGCACCTTGTAGAGCATCTCCCGTTCACCGCCTGTGTCGCCTCCTGCGGCGCGCGAGGCAGTTACCGCCACAGGCGACGAGGGTATGCGCGGCAAATATTTCAGCAGTATCGCGGCGGTTATCGTGCGTTTCTGCTCGACTGCCGAAATCTGTTCGGCCACGTTTTTCAGCTGGCGCACGTTACCCGGCCACGAATAGTTTTCGAGCACTTCGCGTGCCTCGTTGTAGAGCGAAATAGCGGGCATTCGATACTGTGCGGCGATGTCGGTCGCGAATTTCCGGAACAACAGCGCGATGTCTTCACGCCGTTCGCGCAATGCAGGAACATGTATCGGCACAGTGTTCAGGCGGTAGTAGAGATCCTCACGGAAACGCCCTTTGACGATTGCCGCAGGCAGGTCGATGTTCGTCGCCGCCACTACACGCACGTCGGTTCGACGGATTTTCGACGATCCGACGCGGATATATTCGCCGTCTTGCAGCACTCTGAGCAGTCTGACTTGCGTCGAAAGCGGCAATTCGGCCACTTCGTCCAGAAATATCGTCCCGCCGTCGGCTTCTTCGAAATAGCCTTTGCGTGCTTCGGCGGCTCCTGTGAATGCTCCCTTTTCGTGCCCGAAAAGCTCCGATTCGATCGTTCCTTCGGGTATCGCGCCGCAATTCACGGCAATATATTTCGAATGCTTACGCGCGCTGTATGCATGAATTATCTGCGGAAAGAACTCCTTGCCCACGCCGCTTTCGCCCGTCACGAGCACCGACAGATCGGTCGGTGCAACGCGCAGTGCGACTTCCAGCGCACGATCGAGCGCCTCGTCGCTGCCCACGATCCCAAAGCGTTGCTTCACCTTCCGGATATCCATTCCTTATTTCTCATATACTTATATGTATAAGCAAAGTAATTCATGCGAGTGCCGCGAGGCACTATTGCCCTTAGTCGAAAACCTCGACAGTCGAATCCGGGTCGCCGTCGAAAGCCGCAGCTGCTTCGACCTGCGGTTTGGTGGGCTTTATTTTCCCCGAATCGCCGCTCACCAACATCCCGTAGAGCATCGAACCGAGCGCCACAACCGCCGCAAGTATCGCGATTATCATTACCCAGTCGGTTTTGCTCCTGCCTCCGCCGCGATGCGCGCTTGTGCGCCGAACCTGCTGGCGCGGATGACCGCCCGGTCTATGTGGATTATGGCGCGCAGACTGTGGCGGCGTATGCGGTCGCGCTGCGGGTTGTTGCAAGTGTTGCCGTTCATCCGGACGAGCCGGATGCTGTCGATGGCGCGAATCCGGGCGAGCCGGATCTGTGTGATGTGCATGATGCGGCTGTTGTTGATGCCGCTGAGGTTGCGGCTGCGGCTCTGTGCGCGGCTCGTCCTTAATCGTATAAAGATCGTTCAATGTGAACGGACGAGCCTCTTCGCGTTGCGGTGAATGTTGCGGTTGCGAATGTTGCGGCGAATACGAATGCGATGGTTGCGCCGACGGCGCAACCGGGCGCTCCCGCTCGTTCACGATACGCTCCATCATTATTATATCGTCGCCCACCGACGGTGCGGCCGCCGCGGATTCGGCATCCGAGCCGCTTCGCGAGATGACCTGCATAGGCGGAGGTTCAGGCGCGCGTTCATTATGCCTGCTAACGTGCGCATGACTATGCTCCGCATGATGCTGCTCGCCGCCTGCAATGTGCTGTGTCTCAGTTTTTTGTGTGCGCGGATCGTACATGAGTATCAGCACTCCGTTGCCATCGGGGCGCAGTGTTCCCACGCCATCGACAACGGCGCGTCCCGTCGTCTGCACAGCATGGCGGATGCCTGACACATACTCGTCTATAATCGCACGCGCGCGTCCCTCGTCCACGCCGTATCTCTCTCGTATCAGCGAGTTAAGTACGTGGTCGTCTTTTTTAAGGAACTCCACGAATACCGTTTCTCCGTCTTCCTTTCTCAGGAATGCTCCGAAATCGGGCACGACCAGCCGCTTATTGCCGCGTATGTATGTCGCTATAATGCTGTCTATCATCACTGTGAATTGTTAGAGATCTATTGTAACCAATCGCAAAAATAGTGATTTTCAACGTTATTCGCAAAAAAGATCAGGCATTGCCTGTTCTGCCGCCCCACTGCCTGATACACCGGCAAACGTGCGGCGGTGATGCGGCGTGAGACCGTGAAGCGTTATCGCCACACGGTGCTCCCGCGTGGGATATCCCTTGTTGCGCTCCCAGCCGTAATGCGGATGCTGGGCGCTCAGTCCGCGCATATACTCGTCGCGGTGGGTTTTTGCCAGTACCGATGCCGCCGCGATGTTCGCATAGCGCGCGTCGCCGCCGATGACGCATATATAAGGTATGCCGAGCGTGGTGCGGAAACGGTTGCCGTCGATCGCCAGAAACTGCGGCGTGCGTGTGAGCCGCCGCACTGCCGCGTTCATCGCCTCGAACGATGCGTTCAGGATGTTGATTTCATCTATGCGCTGCGGCGTGACGCTCGCTACTGCCCACGCCGCCGCTTCGCATTCAATGATGCCACGCAGCCGCTCGCGGTCGCGCTCGCTCATCTGTTTCGAGTCGTTCAGCAGCGGGTGTGCGAACTTCGGCGGCAGTATCACCGCAGCGGCAAAGACCGGCCCCGCAAGGCATCCGCGCCCCGCTTCGTCGCATCCGGCTTCCGACAGTTCGGTCTGGAAACTCACAAACTCCACTCCGCGCCGTCTTTCGTATCCTTAATAGTGATGCCCAGCGCCGCGAGCCTGTCGCGGATGCTGTCCGACGCCGCCCAGTCTTTACGCGCTTTGGCTTCGGTACGCATCTCCAACAGCATCCCGACCAAAGGCGCGACCAGCCCGCTGTCGGACACTATTTCTTCCGAACGCAACCCCAGAATATCGAACACCATGCGGTGTGCCGCGCGGCGTAACTCGTCGAGTTCGTCGGGCGAGATAAACAGCTGACCTTCGGCGAGTTGATTTATTGTGCGCACAAGGTCGAAAAGCACAGCAATTGCCACAGGGGTGTTCAGGTCGTCGTTCATCGCCGTATAGAACCGTTCGGTCAGCTTGCCCGCGCCGATCGGCGTGGCTGCGTCGGAAGGCACGATTTTATCTATCGCCGTGACCGCCGCCATCAATCGCGAAAGACCTTTCTCGGCGGCCTGCAATGCTTCGTTGCTGAAATCCAGAGTCGAACGGTAGTGCGCCTGCAAAATGAAAAACCGCACGGTCATCGGCGAGTAAGCCTGAGCGAGCAGCGGATGGCTGCCGGTGAACAACTCGTCCAGAGTGATAAAATTCCCGAGCGACTTACCCATTTTCTGACCGTTGATCGTGATCATATTATTGTGCATCCAATAGTGCGCGCCGTCGTGACCACACGTCGCCGTACTTTGGGCGATCTCGCACTCGTGGTGCGGAAAAAGCAGGTCGAGACCGCCGCCATGAATGTCGAACCGCTCGCCCAGATATTTGGCGCTCATCGCCGAACACTCCAAGTGCCATCCCGGAAATCCGTCACCCCACGGCGATGGCCAGCGCATGATATGTCCCGTCGCGGCTTTTTTCCACAGCGCGAAATCGAATGCCCCGCGCTTGTCGCTCTGCCCGTCGAGGGCGCGCGTGTTCGCCCGCATATCTTCGAGGCTGCGCCCCGAAAGCCGGCCGTAATGGTGTGCCGCATCGTATTTCCCGACGTCGAAATAGACCGAACCGTTGCTCTCATAGGCATAGCCCGCCGCGAGGATTTGCTTTATAAGTTCGATCTGCTCGATAATATGTCCCGATGCGCGCGGCTCGATCGACGGCGGTAAGACATTCAGCCGCTCCATCGCATGGTGGTAGCTATTGGTGTAATACTGAGCCACTTCCATCGGCTCTAACTGCTCTAAGGCGGCCTTTCGGGCTATCTTGTCCTCGCCCTCGTCGGCGTCATTTTCGAGATGCCCTACGTCGGTGATGTTCCTCACATAGCGCACCTTGTATCCGCGCTCGCGCAGGTAACGCAGCAGGATGTCGAACGTCACGGCCGGCCGCGCGTGTCCCAGATGCGGATAGCCGTACACCGTCGGCCCGCACACATAAAGCCCCACGTGCGGCGGCGCAAGCGGCTCGAAACGCTCCTTGCTCCGCGACAGGGTGTTGTATATATATAAGTCTTTCATCTCGGCAGTGGCAATAGAATAACGCGTAAAATTAGTGATTTTTCGGTTATTTCTCTATCTTTGTCATGCGCAAAGTAATTCATGCGTGTGCCGCGAGGCACTTTTTCTATTTTTGTAACTCAAACCACTCGTAAAAACTCCACACACACAATATGAATTACTTCAAAAAGTGGAATCGCATGGTCGGCTGGGCGTCGTTCGCCGTTGCCGCCGTCGTGTACCTGATGACCATCGAGCCTACGGTAAGCTGGTGGGACTGCCCCGAACGTATCGCCTCTGCCCACGGATTGCAGATCGGACACCCGCCCGGCACTCCGCTCTTTATGATGGTAGGGCGTATATTTTCGCTCTTTGCGCCGTCGCCCGCCCATGTGGGGATGATGGTGAACGCGATGTCGGCGCTGTGCGGCGCGCTGACGGTGATGCTGCTCTGTTGGACTGTCGCGCACTTCGGACGACGGATATATGAGCGCAATGGCAGGGAAATGAGCAAGCCGCAGACGTGGGCGGTGCTCGGTGCAGGTCTGGTCGGTGCGGTAGCCTATTGTTTCACCGACACGCAATGGTTCATTTCGACCGAAGGCGAGGTCTATTCGATGTCGTCTATGTTCACGGCGCTCATCATGTGGTGCATCCTGCAATGGGAGGAGCGCGCCGACGAGCCGCACTCCGCGCGCTGGCTGGTGCTGATCGCATATCTGCTGGGGCTTACGATAGGGGTGCACCTGCTGGGCCTGCTCTGCATTCCGGCGATAGTTTTTGTGTGGTACTTCAAAAAATATCCGACGGTGACGTGGAAGGGCGTGGTGAAAACGTCGGTCGTGGCGGGGGCTATCCTTGTAGCGGTCTTTGCAATCATTATTCCTTATACGGTCAGCGTGGGCGCGGCGTTCGACAGAGTGTTCGTCAATGGGCTGAGACTGCCGGTGAACAGCGGCCTCACGTTCTTCGTATTTCTCATTTTCGGACTTTGCGCCTACGGCATTTACGCAACGCATAAACGAGGCAAGGTGGTGGCGAACACCATTGTGCTTTGCACCACTTTCATACTGCTGGGATTCGGGTCTTACGCTTCGGTGATTACGCGCGCGGCGGCCGATCCGCCCATGAACAGCAACGATCCGAGCAATCCGTTCTCGCTGCTTTCGGTGCTGAACCGCGAGCAATACGGCAGCCGCCCTCTTCTGTACGGCCCTTACTTCACTTCGCCTATTACGGGCTACGAGACAGGTTATTCGACATTTCTTAATGAGGAGACGGGCCGCTACGAACGGGCGCGGGTGCTGTTAGTGTCCAAGCCTATCATACCCGACGAGTTCAAGTACGTATTCCCGCGCGTATGGGCGCAACAGAAGGCCGAAGAATACAAGGCGTGGGCGCGTATAGAAGGGCGTCCGAAGTTTTTCAACGGCGAGCGGATAATGGTGCCGACGGCGGGCGAGAACCTTCGCTTCTTTTTCAACTACCAGCTCAACTATATGTACTGGCGTTATTTCCTGTGGAACTTCGTGGGGCGTCAGAACGACATACAGGGCGACGGCGGGCTGTTGTACGGCAACTGGCTGTCGGGTATCAGGTTCATAGACGAGAGATATCTGGGGCCGCAGGATGGCCTGCCGTCGGAGATGGCAGCGAACAAAGCGCGCAACACGTATTATTTCCTGCCGTTCCTGTTGGGGCTTATCGGATTGTTATATCAGCTGAAACGTGACAAGCGTAATTTCGTCGTCGTTATGTGGCTGTTCTTTATGCTGGGCATTGCGATGGTTATTTATTTCAACACCACTCCGAGCGAGCCGCGCGAGAGGGATTATATCTTCGTCGGGTCGTTCTATGCGTTCAGCATCTGGGTCGGGCTGGGCGTGATGGCCCTGCGCGACTGGATGGCGCGCCTCTCAAAGCGTGAGACGATGGCGGTGACGGCAGCGGCCGTTGTCGTGGCGAGCAGCGTGCCCGTCGTGCTCGCGGCGCAGAATTGGGAGAGCCACGACCGCAGCCACCGCTACGTGGCGCGCGACTACGGGTGGAATTATCTGCAATCGTGCCTGCCTGGTTCGATAATCGTCAACTTCGGCGATAACGATACGTTCCCGCTGTGGTACAATCAGGAGGTCGAGGGAGTGCGCAGAGACCTGCGCATTATGAACGCGACCTATCTGGGTATGGAGGATTATATCTCGCAGATGAAGCGGCGGATTTGGGATTCCGACCCCGTGCCGTTCAGCCTGCCGCCGGAGAAATACGTGCGCACGAACGAACAGCTGTTCCTTATCGAGCACTTCCAGGGGGAGCGCGTGCCGCTGCGTGAGGTGATGAGAGTGATAAAGAGCGACGACCGTCGAACCCGCATCGAATTTCCGGAGGGAAGCGGAGTGTGGAGCGACTTTGTTCCCGCGCGGCAAATGTACCTGCCCGTGAACAGAGAGAACGCCGTGGAGAGCGGCATCGTGCGCCCCGAAGACGCCCACCTGATCCTCGACAGCATTCCGATAAACATTCGCGGCAACAGCATAATGAAGAGCGAGATGATGATTCTCGACATGCTCGATAATTTCGACTGGGCGCGTCCGATATACTTTACGACCGTGCAGATCGTCGATAATCTCGGGTTGCAGGAGTATATGCAGTTCGACGGCTTTGCCTTCCGCCTCGTGCCGATACGAACGCCGCGCACGGCGGGCAATCCGTTCTGGGGGCGTGTGGATGCGGAGTATATATATCCGTTGCTGATGGAAACGTTCCGTTATGGCAACGTCGCCGACCCGCGCGTCTATGCCGATAATTTTACGAACTACTATTTTGCCGTTATGCAGACGCGCAATGCTTTCTCGCGCCTTGCCAACGGCCTTATGGCACAGGGTGATACGGTGCGCGCGGTCGCCGCTTTGGACCGGGCTATCGAGCTGATGCCATTTTCGCAGATACGCCACGACTTCGTACAGACCGTTCCGCTCATAAACAGTTATTATCAGGCGGGAGAGTTCGAAAAGGGTAATGCCGTGTTGGAAGATTATGCGGGCGTGCTGATCGAATATTTCGAATATTTTCTGCGTTTCCGTGGCTCTAAGGCCGGACGCGTGATGCGTGATTTTGAGAACACGTTCTTCCTGCTCGACGATTTGCTCAACCTTGCCGAACGTCATGGGCAGTACGCACAGGCCGACGTGATTTTCCGTGTCATCGGCGTTATGTACGAACAGTACGAGCGGGAGGAGTAGGGGTCTGTTTACCCAAATTTGTTTTGAATTCGTAACGAAATGAAAGTCAAAGACATAGTCGCTGTCATTGAGGAGTTTGCGCCTCTGAGTTTGCAGGAGAGTTTCGATAATTCGGGCCTGCTGGTCGGGCGGCCGGATGACGAGGTGAACAGCGTGCTGCTGTGTGTGGACATAACGGAAGCGGTGATGGGCGAGGCCGAGAGCACGGGTGCGGGTATGGTGGTCGCCCATCATCCCGTTATCTTCCAGCCGCTGCGCAGCCTGACCGATGCGAACTACGTCGAGCGCGTGGTGGCGCGGGCAGTCCGTGCGGGCATCGCACTGTATGCCAGCCACACCAACCTCGATGCGGTGCATAACGGTCTGAGTTTCAAATTGGCCGAGATGCTGGGTGTCGAGCGGCCGCGAGTGCTGTCGCCGTTGAAATCCGACTGTCCGACGACGGGTTTCGGGATCGTCGGCGAACTCGCGAACGCGATGCCGACTGAGAAGTTTTTGCGCCATGTGATGCGTCGGCTGAATCTTAAATCGTTGCGTTACAGCGATTTCCATACGCCGCAGGTGCAGCGGATAGCACTTTGTTCCGGTTCGGGCAGTTCGCAGATCGAGAATGCGGTAGGCGCGGGCGCGGACATTTTCCTCGCCGCCGATCTGCGCTATAATAACTTCCTCGATGCCGCCGGCCGCATAACGATAGCCGATATCGGACATTTCGAGAGCGAATATTGCGCGATCGACGTGCTGCATGACGTTATCTCAAAAAAAATGCCTACCTTTGTAGTTCGCACGAGCGTGAACTCGCGCAATCCCGTAAACTATTTAGTGTAAGAAAAAATATGGCAACTCCGAAGAAAAAAGCGGCCGAAACCATCGATTATTCGATGGAAGAAAAGATTGAAGCGCTCTATCGATTGCAACGGATAGATACCAAGATCGATGAAATCAACAAGGTAAAGGGTGAATTGCCGTTGGAAGTCGAAGACCTTGAAAATGAGGTCGCCGGTCTGCAAACGCGCATCGAGAACATCAACGGCGAGGTCGAAGAGCTGGACGCGCTCACCAAGCAGCGCAAAGAAGAGATCGAGCAATCTACGGCGCTGATAACCAGATACAACGAGCAACTCAAAAACGTTCGCAATAACCGCGAGTACGATTCGCTGAACAAGGAGGTCGAGTATCAGACGCTCGAAATCGAGTTGAATGAGAAGCGCCTGAAAGAGTATGCAGCGGATATCAAGGCGAAAAAAACCGCTGCCGAAGAGGCTGTTGCCATGTGCGCCGAGCGCACGATCGACCTTGATCAGAAACGTACCGAACTCGAAACTATCGATAAGGAGACCGCTGTCGAAGTCGCTGCGCTGAAAGCCGAAGCCGACCAGATGCGTGCGAAGATCGACGAGCGGTTGCTGTCGGCCTACACGCGTATCCGCAGCAACGCGCGTAACGGGCTGGCAGTGGTGACGGTAAGGCGCGATGCCTGCGGAGGGTGCTATAACAGCATTCCGCCGCAGCGCCAGTACGAAGTGCGTCAGAGCCGTAAGGTGATCGTATGTGAATACTGCGGTCGAGTGCTCGTATCGGACGAATTCGGCAGCGAGGCAGGCGCGGCTGCGACCTAGGCATAGAGCGGTCGGGGGCGTTGAGGTTGGACAATAAAGGTGCGGTCGGGAACATATGTTCCCGACCGCACCTTTTGCAGGGTGTGTGTTTACATAAGTTTTGTTATCCGGCAGGGGGTATCAAATTACACGCGCGTGTGCGGCAGACTGAAAAACACGCACATATGTTCAAAGAATCGGCATAAAAATTGTATACTTTATTTCATAAATTCAGATATCCCAAATAATGGAAAAGATGAAAATACAAGAGGGTTCGACGCGTGCGCCCGCTAAATTCCGTATCACCGTCGTGCATAACGGTCCTTATATGGTCTACGGCCAGCCGCCTATGAATCAGCAGATCATAACTCCCAATGCCGAAGGCAACAGTTGGGAATTCTTTGCCGGAGCGCGATATGAGATGACCGAGCCGACGGCGCTGTGCCGTTGCGGCGAATCGCACAAGAAACCCTATTGCGACGGTTCGCACGCCAAGGCCGACTGGGACCCGACGCTCACCGCCCCGACCGATGCGGCGTTGTTGGACGGTGCAGAGCAGTACGACGGTCCGGAGGTATCGCTCACCGATAACGAAAAATTCTGCGTCTTCGCTCGTTTTTGCGATGCAAAGGGACGCGTCTGGAATCTCGTGGGACAGTCGGACAACCCGCAAGCGCGTGAGCTGACGATCCGCGAGGCGAATATGTGTCCCGGTGGCCGGCTCAGCGCATGGGATAACAGAACCCAAAAACCGTTCGAGCCGCACTACGACCCCGGCCTCGCTCTGATAGAAGACCCCGCGCTTGGCGTAAGCGGCGGTCTGTGGGTGCGCGGCGGCATCCCTGTCGAATGCGAAAACGGTGCGACGTATGAAATCAGAAACCGCACGGTGCTGTGCCGCTGCGGCCAATCATCCAATAAGCCCTTCTGCGACGGTACTCACGCCTCGATGAAGTTCAAAGACGGATTAAAATAATGAATATCAAGAATATAAAACAAGCGGGGGGCGGCTATTTCATGGCCGACGATAATGAGCATGAAGCGGGACGAATCGTCTACGATTATTCCGGTCACGACAAGTTTATAATCACCCACACGGAGGTCGTCCCTGAGTGGGAAGGACGCGGTATAGGCAAACAACTCGTGATGGCGTGCGTGAATTTTGCGCGGGAGAACAACCTGAAAATCATCCCGATGTGCTCGTTTGCACGTGAGGTTTTCATCAGAACTCCCGAAATCCGGGACGTGCTTTATTCCTAAGCGAGCGTTACATTCTGAACACGCGGGTAGGGTGCACGTAATGTGTAACCCGACCCGCGTGTTCAGAGTTTATTATGGTCGCGTATCAAAACAGCGTTTGCTCTATAATGCGCGGTTTATCTTCAATATGTACGGCCTGCTGCTCAGCGGCAGCATCTTTCGGTATCGTTTCCTCCATCTTAACAGCCACTTCGACAGTGGTCTCGACATTTTCTTCGATGATCTGCCCGTTGCGATAGACCTCTTCTTCCGGGCCGCCTGATTTCAGTTCCTGACGGATTTCCATCAGTAATGCCCTGACCCTCAGCAACCTGTCCGTGATCTCCATATCGCGCGAGATGCCTTCCGGATTCTCTTTTATGCGCTTTTGCGCGCCGGCGAGCGTCATGCCCTTTTCTTTAACGAGATGATAGACAAGTTTCAGGTTATCTATATCGCGCGGAGTGAAAAGTCGCTTGCCATGCCGGCTTTTGTGCGGGCGCAGAATATCGAATTTCGACTCCCAGAAGCGGATCAGGGATGGATTGACGTCAAACATCTCAGCCACTTCGCCCATCGAATAATAGATTTTTTTATGTTCGCCTGAGAAGTCCATACTTTATGAAATCGACAGACAAATATAACTATATTTTTCGTATATTTGTATCACTAATGGCGGGAGAGATAATAAAAGGAGTGGTTATTGCGGGTCGGAAGTTGGGACGCGAACTGGGATTTCCAACGGCGAACGTCGCAACATCGGCTGCGCTCGATGCGCATAACGGAGTCTATGCCGTGCGTGTTCATGCCGCGGGACGCTGTTATGAGGGTATGGCGAATCTGGGGCGGCGGCCGTCGGTTTCTGCCGCCGACGATGCCTCCGATGAACGTCTGCTGGAAGTAAATATTTTCGGTTTCGAGGGCGAACTTTACGGCTGTCTGATCGAAGTCGAACTGTGTCATTTCATTCGACCTGAGCAACGGTTCGACACGCTCGCGGATCTTCGTGCCGCCATCGCCGCCGACCGCGCGGCCGTTAAAGAATATTTCGCACTACGTGAAAGACATTGAAAATAATTGTCATCCGGTAGGTAATAAACCACGCGCGCGTGTTGCTGTCGTGACGACGAAATCTTTAAGATAGAAAGGCTCGAAATAAGCTATATCTTCGAAACGGCCGGCTTCGAACGCCGCAAACGCCGGCCCGACCAGCCCGCGCGCCGAAGGTGCGACCTCTGCAAATCTTACCCCCGCGCCCGACAGCATATCTGCGCATTTTGCTGCTCCGTTGCCGAAAATCACGAACTCGCGCCCACTCGGCCGAAACTCGGCAAAACTTTCGGAATCGATTATGTATGCGCCGACCTCGTTCTGCGGCTCAATCCTCATATCGAAAACCTGGGCATAAACCTCCATGCGCCGTGCATCGATCATCGGACACAGCAACGCCGTCTTGTCGTTCGCGATGTCGAGAATCCCTGCTTCGTGATCTTCTGCCGCCACGCGCGCCAGCGATTCCAGCGACCCCACCGCAATGAGCGGAATCCCCAGTCCGTAGCACAGCCCCTTCGCTGTCGAAATCCCGATACGCAGTCCGGTGTATGAACCCGGACCGCTGCTCACCGCCACTGCAGACAGGTCCTCCGGCACAAAGTCGTTCGAACGCAACACCTCGTCGATGTATGTTGCCAGTAGCCGCGCATGGTCATATCCCTCGCCGCTTTCGCGTAACGCTATGAGTTGCCTCCCGCGTGCCAACGACACCGAACAAACGTCCGTGCCGGTCTCTATTCCCAGAATCAGTGACATCTGATTGAATATTTAATTTTACAAAGCCCTTATATACTCATCGATAGCCCGTGCGGCGGCGCGGCCTGCGCCCATCGCGAGGATCACGGTGGCTGCGCCGGTTACGGCATCGCCGCCGGCGAAAACTCCCGCGCGCGTCGTCGCACCGCCGTCGTCTGCCGTTACGATGCCGCCCCAGCGCGTAGTCTCGATACCCGGCGTGGTTGCGGCTATGAGCGGGTTGGGCGATGTTCCGAGCGCCATGATCACCACATGACACTCGATGTCGAACTCCGATCCTGCGATTGCGCGCGGCGAACGGCGCCCCGATTCGTCGGGTTCGCCCAGCTCCATGCGCACACATCGTATACCGCGCACCCATCCGCGCTCGTCGCCGAGAATCTCGACGGGGTTGGTGAGCATGTGAAACTCGATGCCCTCTTCTTTGGCATGGTGCACCTCTTCGACGCGCGCGGGAAGTTCCTGCTCCGAGCGCCGGTAGACGATAAGCGCCTCCGCTCCGAGACGTTTGGCCGTGCGCACGGCATCCATCGCCACGTTGCCGCCTCCGACTACGACCACCCGCTCGCCGACGAATATCGGCGTGTCGTGATCCTCGTGATGCGCTTTCATCAGGTTCGCGCGCGTGAGGAACTCATTGGCCGAGACCACCCCGTTCAGATTTTCGCCCGGAATGCCCATAAACTTCGGCAACCCTGCGCCCGACCCGATGAACACCGCGTCGAAACCTTCTTGCTCCAACAGCGCGTCGATGGTCAGCGTGCGTCCGATAACCGTGTCGGTCTCAATCTGCACTCCCAACCGTCTGATGTTTTTGATTTCAGGCACTACGACATCGTCTTTGGGCAGACGGAATTCGGGTATCCCGTACTCCAAAACGCCGCCCGGACGGTGCAGGGCTTCGAAAACGGTCACCCCGTAGCCCATCTTCGCAAGATCGGTAGCGCACGCCAGGCCCGACGGCCCGCTCCCCACGACTGCCACTTTCCGTCCGTTCGGTTCGGCCACGACCTCCGCCGTGCCGCCGTTCGCCAACGTCCAGTCACCCACGAACCGTTCGAGTTTCCCGATTGCTACCGGTTCGCCCTTGATGCCCAAAATACACGCTCCTTCGCACTGTATTTCCTGCGGACACACGCGTCCGCATACCGACGGCAGCGAGTTGTCTTCGGCGATTGTCGCCGCCGCGCCCGCCATGTCGCCGTCACGCACTTTCGCGACGAATTCGGGAATTTTCACCGAAACGGGACACATCGTAACGCACCGCGCATTTTTGCACTCCAAGCAACGGCTCGCTTCCAGACGCGCCTCCTCCTCGTTGTATCCGTAACTCACCTCGTGGAAGTTCCGCGATCTGGTTGCCGCCTCCTGCTCTCTGACCGGCACTCTCGGTATTTTGTTCGCCATCTCTGTTGTTTACAAAAAAATATCATCCATAAGGTCGTCTATATCGCGGCGCTCTTTTTTGGTGGGGCGTCCCGTACCGCGGTCGCGCGCTACGAATACCGTCTCGCGCGGGATGTCGAGCTTTGCCAATTCCTCCGGAGGCGTAATGTTCTCGGCATAAAGCGGCACGTTGCGCGCAGGTTGGCGGCCGCCTATGGCCGGTTCAACGACGCGGAACGTGAATGTCACCGCGCCTTTACGCACAGCTACTTCATCTCCCGCTTTCAGCTCGCGCGAGGCCTTCGCCCATGCACCGTTCACCGCCACGCGGTTCGTCTTGCACGCATCTGCCGCATCGCCGCGCGTCTTGTAAGCCCTCACGGCCCACAGCCACTTATCGATCCGTTCGCCCATCATGTCTTTGATTTGTCATTCCGAACGTTTCGTCAGAAACGGAGGAATCTATCGCTCGTCTCCCTTTTGAATATATAACTAACGATAGATTCCTCGTCGGCGCGTTCGCGCCTCGCTCGGGATGACACGCGCGCGTGGTTTGCTGGCTACCGCACAACTACTTTATTCTCTCGTGATACTCCCGCGTGCGGGTATCGACGCGGATACGCTCGCCGGTGTTGATGAACAGCGGCACGCGCACGGTCGCTCCCGTGTTCACCGTCGCGGGTTTCAGCGAGTTGGTCGAGGCGGTGTCGCCCTTGATGCCCGGCTCGGTGTAGGTCACCTCCATATCGACGATGGGCGGAAGTTCGGCCGTCAGCACCGTTTCCCTCTCGGTATGGAACAGCACCTCGATAACCTGTCCTTCCTGCATCAGGTCGGCATTTTCAATAAGGTTTTTGTCGATCGCTATCTGCTCGAACGTCTCGGTATGCATGAAGTTGCTGCCCATGTCGTCGTCGTAGAGATACTGATAAGGACGACGCTCCACGCGCACGGGTTCGATCTTTTCGCCCGCCGTGAAAGTGTTATCTATGGTGCGTCCGTTTTCGAGGTTTTTGAGTTTCGTACGCACGAACGCCGGTCCTTTGCCGGGCTTCACGTGTTGAAACTCGACGATGCTGAACGTTTTGCCGTTCAGTTCGATGCACATGCCGTTCTTGATGTCAGCGGTAGTTGCCATATAGCTCGATGTTTTTGATGTTCGGAAAGGGCAAATTTACGATTTTTTATTAATTTTACACGTCAATTCGAAATGCGGAAGATGAGAAATTTCATACTTGCGCTCATCAGCGCGCTATTGCTGTCATGCGGGTGGCTCGGTTTGGGAGGGCTGCCGCTGCTGGTCGCATTCATTCCGCTGCTGGCCATCAGCGCCGAGCAGGAGCGGGGACGTGCCGGAGCGCGGCGCACGCTGCGGTTCGTGGCGCTGGCGCTGGCGCTGTGGAGCGCGGCGACCACGTGGTGGATTGCGATGGCGGGGTCGGGTGCATGGAGCGGTGCGGTGCTGTCGGTGGTAATAACAGTGGTGTTGTTCGGCGGGGTGTTTATGCTCTATCATCACGTCAGCAAGCGCGCACCGACGGTAGTGGCTTATGTGGTATTAGTTTCGGCATGGGTCGCGGCGGAATATCTTTATACGGTGGGCGAGGTGGCCTTTCCATGGCTGGTGCTGGGCAACGGATTTGCGGGCAATGTGAGCCTTGTGCAGTGGTACTCGGCGACGGGCGTTTTCGGCGGGACGCTGTGGGTGTTGCTGTGTAATATCCTGATCTGGCAGGCGTTACGCACGCGGACAGTCGCGATGCGTATCGCGGCGGGAGCGGTCGTGTTCGTGCCTGTTGTCGCGTCGCTCGTTATATATTACACGTATCGCGAGCCGGCGGAGACGATAACGGTGACCGTCGTGCAGCCCAACTTTCATCCGGGTGAGAAGTTCGAGTATCTCAGTCAGCAGCAGCAGTTCGAAATAATGCTGAAACTTGCCGCAGGCGCGCCTGCGGATGTCGATTACATTCTTCTGCCCGAAACTGCTATCGATATAGATCGCTCGCTTGACGAGCGCGATCTGGAACGGAGCGTGGAGTTGGCGCTCTTCCGCGAGTTGTTGCGTGAAAAATACCCCGGTGCGCGTATCGTGACCGGCGCGATGACCACGCGGAACTATATGCCCGGCGAGCAGCCGAGCCGGACGGCACGCGGTTCGGGCGGTTTCTATTATGACCGCTACAACGCCGCAATCCGTATAGACACGACCCTCGCGACGCCCGTTCATCATAAGTCGATGCTCGTTATCGGGGTCGAAAAAATGCCTTATGCAGGGCGCTTTGCGTGGCTCGACGACCTGATCCTCGACATGGGCGGAACGGTGGGCAATCTCGGTGTAGATAGTGTTCGGCACGTGTTTTTCGATACGCAGGGGCGCGGCATAGCGCCGTCGATATGCTGGGAGGCGGTATTCGGCGCATACACTGCCGAATTCGTGCGGGGCGGGGCGAATGTGCTGTTTATTATCAGCAACGACAGTTGGTGGGGCAGAACGGAGGGACACAGACAGTTGTTCCGCTTTTCGCGTCTGCGCGCGGTAGAGACGCGGCGCGCGATTGCACGCAGCGCAAATACCGGTATATCGGGCTTTATCGACCAGCGGGGCAGGGTTCTGGCGCGCACGCGCTGGGACGAGCGCACGACTTTGACGGGAGAAATCGCTCTCGGTTGGCGGCAAACGCTCTACGTCCGCCACGGCGACTACATAGCCCATGCGTCGGTGTGGGTATTTGTCGCAAGTTTATTATACGGTGTTTTTTGCGTTATCCGTAAACTTTGCCGCAAACGTAAGCGTTAAGACAAAGGCAATGAATTATAAAGAGACTCTCGACGTATTGTATCGCATGATGCCCGATTTTCAGAATATCGGGGCGGATGCGTATAAGCCGGGATTGGAGCGGGTGACGGAGTTTCTCGGCAGCGTGGGGCAGCCCGATGGGGCGTTTCGGTCGGTGCATGTGGCGGGCACTAACGGCAAGGGATCGACGTCACACATGGTTGCGGCGGTGTTGCAGGCTGCGGGTGTGCGCACGGGGCTTTATACGTCGCCGCATCTTCGCGATTTCCGCGAGCGGATGCGGGTGGACGGCGAGATGATTCCGGAGCAGGGTGTGATGGATTTCGCGCGGCGGCATTTGGAAACTATGTGCGGGTTGAGGCTGTCGTTTTTCGAGGCGACGATGTGCATGGCGTTCGATTGGTTTGCACAGAGTGGGGTGGAGTGCGCGGTGGTCGAGACGGGAATGGGAGGGCGGTTGGACTGTACGAACGTGTTGCAGCCGTTGGTGAGCGTTATTACGAATATCGGGATGGATCACCAGAAATTTCTGGGCGACACGCTCGAAAAGATCGCGGCGGAGAAGGCGGGAATCATCAAGCGCGGCGTGCCGGTGGTCATCGGTGAGCGCGACGAGGCGACCGACGGCGTGTTCATCGAAAAAGCGCGGCAGATGGATGCGCCTGTCGTTTTTGCTCAGGATTTGTTTTGTGCGGAGAGCGCAGGGTGCGATGCGTTTTCGCAGACGTTCCGCGTGACGAACCTGCACGGCGGCGAGCAGTTCCCGATAACGCTCGACCTGTTGGGTGATTACCAGCGCCGCAACCTTGTGACCGTTCTCGCCGCGCTTTCGGTGTTGCGTGGGCGCATGTCCTTCGGCGAAGGTGTGATTGCCGGCGGTCTGCGTTCGGCGGCGGCTTCGACGGGGCTGCGCGGACGATGGGAAACGCTGGGGCGCGACCCGCTGACGGTCTGTGATACGGGGCATAATACACACGGTTTGAGGCTGGTGGCGGAGCAGATACGGGCGCAGCGCTACGAAAAACTGTATATGGTTATCGGGATGGTGCGCGAGAAGGATTTCGATGAAATACTGCCTCTGCTCCCGCGCGATGCGTACTACATATTCACTGCGCCGTCGAACGAACGCGCTCTGCCTTCGGCGGAACTCGCCAAGCTGGCCGCACCGTACGGTTTGCATGGCGAAGTCGTGGAGACCGTCCCGGATGCTCTTACACGCGCGCGGGAACTTGCGTCGCCGGCCGACATGATTTTCATCGGCGGCAGTACTTTCACCGTCGCCGACATCGTTATATAAGGAGGATTTTCAGGAGCAGCCATAAGAAAACGTTTAGAAATACGTTCAATAACTATGATCAATAAAGTAATACTCGTGGGAAACGTGGGCATAGACCCCGAAGTCCGCACATTGGAGAACGGCACGAAAGTGGCGCGCGTGAGGCTGGCTACGACCGAGCGCATTTACAACCGCCAGACGCAGGAATCGAAAGAACACACCGAATGGCATACCGTGACGCTGTGGCGCGGGTTGGCCGACGTTGCCGACCGCTTCGTGCGCAAGGGTAGCCAACTCTACATCGAGGGGCGTCTGCGTTCGCGCGAATGGACCGACGATACCGGTGCGAAACGCTACGCCACGGAAGTGGTCGCCGATGATATGAAGTTACTGGGGCGGCGTTCCGACAATCCGGCAGGAGCGCAGCCTTCCGGCGGGACAATGCCAAATGCGTCTTATGTCTCGCCGCAGGCTGCTGCGCCGCAGTCCGTGAACCCGACCGACGACGTGGACGACCTTCCGTTCTGACGCGCGCGTGGTTTCCGATTCTGTCATTCCTAACGCCGTAGGCGGAGGAATCTATCGTTAGTTTTTATTAATTATGAGAACGAAAATTCTATACACGGCGTTACTGTTGCTATTTCTGTGCGGCGGTGAGCGGGCGGCGGCGCAGTTCACGGTCTCGGGAGCGGCGGATACGACCCGGCGGCGCATACCCGGACTGGGAGAGCAGATACACGTCGTGCAGCTCACGCAGGAGAAATTTTACACTCCGGCGCAGGAGCGTGCCGACCGTCGCGCACGGCGCAAGGAACGTAATCTGTTCGAGATCAGCGCACGCCTCAGCTTTTCGCAAACTCAGTACGATAACTGGATACCGGGCAACGATAACACGTTCATGGGGTTGGCAAACCTCGACATAACGCATGTTTTCAGGCGTGAAAAGCTGAGTTTCGAGACGCGGTTCAACTCACGTTACGGGATGAACTACATCGACGGAAAAGCATTCAAGAATCAGGATTGGTTCAGGGTTCAGAATAAGGCGTCGTGGAATATGGCGCGCAACTGGTCATACGCGGCTACGTCGGAGCTTATCAGTCAGTTTACGGTAGGGCGTGCATCGCGTACGGACGACCGCAAGAGGTCGAACTTCATGTCGCCGGGAACATGGACGATCGACATCGGGTTTACGTATCGGAAAAGGCCCTGGGATATAACCCTCTCGCCTATCGGGGGGAATGCGAGGTTTATGCTCGACGACGATCTGGTGGCCAAGGATGCTGACGGCCGTCCTCTGCCCGATGCCCGTGCCAACTGGCAGGTCGGTTCGTCGGTGCGTTTGAAGTTCGAGAAGAAATTCCGCAGAGATATCATAGAACTGAAATCGGAGGCGTACGGCTTTACGAACTACGGCAAGCATCCGATGTCGGGCTGGTGGGAAACGAAGATCGACATAAAAGCGACCAAATATCTGACGACCACGCTGTTCAGCCGCATGAACTACAATCGTACCACCCTGCGCATACCCCATCCCGACCGCATCCAACACCACTATTCGCTGGGGCTGGGATTAGTCTACACGTTCAGGAATAAGTAGCACATGCGTGCGTGCGGCGCGCCGCACGCACGCATGTCGCACCTCAAACCTAATACCTGTAATGCTCCGCCTTGTAGGGGCCGTCGATGGAGACCCCGATGTAGTCGGCCTGTTCTGGGGTCAGTAAAGTAAGGCGCACGCCGATGCTTTCGAGATGCAGGCGCGCAACCTCTTCGTCCAGATGCTTGGGCAGGCGGTAGACACCGGGCGCGAGTTGCGAGCGATTTTGCCACAACTCCAACTGCGCGAGCACCTGGTTCGTGAACGAGTTACTCATCACGAACGACGGGTGGCCGGTGGCGCATCCCAAGTTCACCAAACGCCCCTCGGCGAGAACGAATATCGAGTGCCCGTCGGCGAAGGTGTATTTGTCGACCTGCGGCTTTATCGTGAGGCGCACCACATCTCCTGCATCGACAGCCGCATCCAGCAGCGCCATCTGAATCTCATTGTCGAAGTGCCCGATGTTGCACACTATGGCCTGATCGCGCATCCGGCACATGTGCTCGAACGTGATAATATCTTTGTTGCCCGTGCATGTTATGAAGATATTGCCTTCGTCCAGCGCGTCTTCGACCGTTTTGACCTCGAAACCTTCCATCGCGGCTTGCAGCGCACATATCGGGTCTATTTCGGTCACTATCACCCGCGCGCCGTACGATGCCATGCTGCGCGCGCAACCCTTGCCCACGTCGCCGTAGCCGCACACGACCGCCACCTTGCCCGCGATCATCACGTCCGTCGCGCGCTTGATGCCGTCGGCCAGCGACTCGCGGCAGCCATAGAGGTTATCGAACTTGCTTTTCGTGACCGAGTCGTTCACGTTTATGGCAGGGAACGGCAGTTCGCCGCGCTCCATCATGCGGTAGAGGCGGTGTACGCCTGTCGTCGTCTCCTCCGACACGCCGTAAAGCTCCGCCGACGTCGTGTGCCACTTGCGCGGGTTCTCGGCAAGGACGCGGCGCAGCGTGTTGAGAATTACTTGCTCCTCGTGGCTCTCAGCCGCACGGTCGAGCGTCGTGGCGTCTATCTCCGCCGCCTGTCCTTTCAGCACCAGCAACGTTGCGTCGCCGCCATCGTCCACAATTAGGTTAGGCCCCTGTCCGTTTGGGAACGACAGCGCCTGCGCCGTACACCACCAATACTCTTCCAGCGTTTCGCCCTTCCACGCAAAGACCGGTATGCCCGCTGCCGCCATCGCCGCCGCCGCATGATCCTGCGTCGAAAAAATGTTGCAACTGCACCAACGCACCTCTGCACCCAGTTCCACCAGCGTCTCTATCAGCACTGCCGTCTGGATCGTCATGTGCAGCGAACCCGTTATGCGTGCGCCACCGAGCGGTTTGTCCGCCGCAAATTTCCGCCGCACGGCCACGAGGCCCGGCATCTCCTTCTCGGCGATCTCGATCTCCCGCCGTCCCCATGCCGCCAACGAAATATCGGCGACTTTATAGGGTGGTTTTTCGTCTATGAACATATTTTTTCAATAACTATTTTTCCCGTGAGGCGATATACAAGATAAGCTCCCGCAGTGAGTCACGGTACTGCGACGGCGGACATTTATCCAGAAGACATGCCGCACGTGCGATATATTCTTCCATCACCGCCTGCGCCATCCCCAAGCCGCCGCGTTCGACGACGATCGAATGCAGGCGCTCGACGTTCGACGGACGGGTGCGAATGCCCGACAGCAGCGCAATAATCTCTTTACGCTCGCAGGCCGATGCGTGTTCCAGCACCGTGAGCAGCGGCAGCGTTATCTTACGCTCGCGCAGGTCGCCGCACAGCGGTTTGCCGGTCGTAGCCGAAGGACCGTAGTCGAGAATATCGTCCTTTATCTGGAATGCCATCCCCGCCGCATCACCGATCTCTTTCATGCGTTCGATCTCCGCCAACGGCGCGCCTGCCGACATTGCGCCCACGCCGCAACTCGTCCCTATGAGGGTCGCCGTTTTGCGGTAGATTATCTGCTCATAGATCTCGCGCGTCATTTCGAGACGGTCGCTCTGGCGGCTCTGCATCAGTTCGCCCTCGACCAGCGCGGGCATCACGCGCGTGATGTACTCCACTATGTCATAATCGCCGCTCTCCATGCCCGCGCGGAAACTGCGCGCGAGAATGAAGTCGCCGACGAGAACCGCCCTTTGCGACATCCACAGCGCATTGACCGAAGCCTTGCCGCGCCGCGTGAATGCCTCGTCTATAACGTCGTCGTGGATAAGCGTGGCGGTATGGATCATTTCGAGCATCATCGCCGCCATGTAGCTCGACGGGGGCAACTCCTTGCCGTCGCAATACATTGCTGCGCCCAGGAGCGCCATAAGCGGCCGGATCGCCTTCCCGCGCGAGGCGAGGACGTAGGCGACCATGTCGTTCACTAGCGGGTCGTCGCTGTGCAACGACTCGCGCAGGTAGACCTCATAGCGGTCTAATTGTGTGGCGACGGGCGCTTTTATGCGGTCGAGAGTGGTCATTCCGACTGCAAATGTAGGCAAATTTCGGCAGAGAATAGCGAGATCGAAATCTCACCAATTTTAAGGCTACACAATAATTTTGCTCGAATTGTGCGAACGCAATACTCTTCCTCGTCGTGGCATACAATATGCAGTTCTTCTCTTTAACTGTCAGTGACTTGCGATGATCACCGTCGCTCGACCTGCCGATTTGACATCGACAACGAAAGTGAAGTTTTTCAGCAGCTCGTTCATGCCAATCCTGGCATAGGCATTCTGTTCGGGCGAGCCGAACAGCCCGTAACCCTCGACCTTAACACCCTCCTCGTAACGATCGACACGCATAATACGCTGATCCACAGCCAAAGTGTAAATCGCCAGCCCTGAGAATCCACTTTTGTAACCAAAGTTCAAGAAGATTTCAGCATCCATCTTATTATGCATGTGGGAGTAGCTCTGCTCGGGGATTAGAGTCAGAAGATATGCTCCCTGTTGCCCATCATGAGAACGCTTTACTATCACAAGTTTTTGTGCGACATACACATAGCCTGGATCGCCCTCGCGCCACGCGAGTACCGTGCGTCCGGGCGAGACCGTCGGAATATCAACGGACAGTGTCTCGTCAGTGCGGCTGAAGCGAGCCGCATGCCAGTTGGGCGAAAGTTCAAAGCCGAACAGCGAAAGTTCGTCACTGCCGATTGCTGCCGCACCCTTGACAAACCTCTCAAAAAACATACGCGCCTCTTCCACGGTGTACGTCGTCTCTTTCACATCCGGACCAAGACCTGCATCATTGACGCGCGACACGACAAAAGTATCCTCATCCACCTTCGGGCATTCAGAGACTTTGCACAACGGAACATTCGCTTTCAGACAAAGCAGTCTTCCTTGCCCCAGAAAAGCCACGACTATCAGCACGCAGCTGATCCTAAAAAAGATTCTGCGGAGAAAGAGTTCACGAATGAGTTTTTTCATGGCTCGTCTGATTTAATCGTGTTGATGTTGTTCGACTTGCTTTTACAATGTTATGCATTATTTTTCGTTAAAACAAATTCATTAATTGCGAATATACAATTTTAGGGTCTGCCCAAACAAATTTATTTGAACAGACCCTGATCATAAGATGGCTAGTAGCCTGTAATTTACTCGATCACCACTACCAGCGAGTTGAATTTCGGCGCCCAGTCGTAGACGAATTTTGCGTGAGACGTGGCGTTGCGCACGCACATGTGCGAACGCGGGATCGTGCCGAGCGTCGAACTGAACTCCACCGGACTCGCACCGACACTGTTCAGCGGTACGCCGTGAATGTATCCGCCGCCGCTGAAACGGCTCGCCCACGGAGCGTAGCCGGCGATTTCCGACGATCCGTCTTTCGTATAAAGCATACGTTCTACCTTGTCCTGAACGACAAATATTCCCAAAGGCGTAGGCTGTTGATAAGGCGGGTTGTGTGCGCCCGTCGTCGCGGGATTCATACTGCGCACCAGCCAGTGGCCCCTGCCTGCTCGTTCGAACGTCGCGATGCTTTGCATCGTGCGGTCTACCACGGCTACGCGGTTGAATACCACCGTATCCGAAATATCTTTGACGTATCTCATGGGGACGCTCCAACGTCCGGGCACATTCACGCCTTCGACTATATAGCGGTCTCCCGCCGGACTGGTGGCCACGATGATGACCGGCGACCCGTCGCGCCCGTAAAGTTCAGGGACGGTGTCATCGACCGCAGCGAAAAGCGGAATGCCCTGATATTGTTCCACGCTGTTGCGATCGGCCGGGCGGTTATATTCGTTGGTATGCGATTCGCGTACCAGAGGCGGCTGTCCGTGAGAATTACTCTTGTTCTGCAACACGCCCCAGTGCAGGCGGGCGGACGTCTGCATCGAGTCGACCCTGTGCAGTTGCTCGCGTATCTTGTCCCACTGGAAATAGCGCGTGGTCTTGTTGTATATGAACGTGTCGGCCAGAGTATGTTGGTCGTATTCGAATTGCTTTTCGATGACGACGCCTCCTCTGGCGGGTGCAGAAATTAGATGTGTCGTCGTTTGAGCGTTGCTTTTCGTTACGCATGCTATGATCGCTACTGCGATCGCACAGCAAATTGTCAGGACCGGGGTTTTCATAATCACATTGGTTTTATTAATGAGAGACGATACAATTTACCTGCCAAGATAGGAAAATATACCGAGAATCCGAAGATGTACGGGGCGATTTTTGTACCTTTGCGGGTGTTATGAAGGTCGATATAAAGAAGGTCATAGGCAGTAAAAGCCCCGCGTTGGCGCGCCTCTCGCTGCTGGTGAACTACCTGCGCCGGACCGTCCACGAAGAAGAAATTAACCGTATTCTCGACATGTACGGGGGACGGCCGTCGGTGGAATTTATCCGCCTTGCGCTGCGCGAGATGGGGATTACATATGAGGCTGTGGGATTGGAGCGGCTCGACCCTGCGGGACGTTATCTTTTTGCGGCGAACCACCCGTTCGGCGGTCTCGACGGACTGATGCTCGCCGAGAAGGTGGCGGGACGTTTCGGCGATGTGCGGGTGGTGGTGAACGACCTGCTGATGAATATCGGGCCGCTGCGCGATATTTTCATTCCCGTGAATAAACACGGCCGTCAGAGCGTCGGCAACGTTCGCGCCTACAACGATGCGATGACGTCGGATATCCCCGTGATAACGTTTCCGGCGGGGCTGTGTTCGCGACGGCGGGGCGGCATGGTTTGCGACTTGGAGTGGAAGCCGAGTTTCGTACGTCAGGCCATTTCGACACAACGCGATGTTGTGCCGGTGTTTTTTGACGGGCGGCTGTCGGGATTTTTCTACCGCCTGTCGAACTTTCGCCGCGCCGTGGGCGTGAAAGCCAATATAGAGATGTTGTATCTTGCCGACGAAATGTTTCGCCAGCGCGGCAGCCATTTCCGTATCGTCATCGGCGATCCCGTGCGTTGGCAAACGCTCGACGACGGCCGGCCGGCGCGCGAACATGCGAGGGAATTGAAAGATATGGTGTACGGTTTTAAAGAATAATTATTATTTTTGTCTCTTCTCACCCGATAATCCACACCGCGAGATGAAACCTCTTATCGATCCTGTCGATCCGGCGCTCTTGGAGAGCGAACTCACCGAACGGCACTTTATGCGCGATACCAACAAGGGCAATAACCGCATTTATGTCTTCCGTGCGGCCGAGTGCCCGCAGACGATGCGTGAGGTCGGGCGGTTGCGCGAACTGTCGTTCCGCGATGCGGGAGGCGGCACGGGTGAGGCGTCGGACATCGACGAGGCGGATACCGCGCCCGACGGCTACCAGCAGCTTATCGTGTGGGACCCGGCGGCACGGGAGATCATCGGCGGCTATCGTTTCATCGTCTGCCGGTCGGAGCATCCGCCGCATCTTTCGACGGAACATTATTTCCGGTTCAGCGACAGGTTTCGCGAAGAATATCTACCGCATACGGTCGAGCTGGGCCGTTCGTTCATTCAGCCTGCCTATCAGGGCTCGCGGGCGAACCCGAAAGGGCTTTTCGCGCTCGACAACGTGTGGAACGGGCTGGGGACGATCATGGTCGATAATCCCGATATGAAATACATGTTCGGCAAGGTGACGATGTACGGCGACTACGACCGCGAGGCGCGTGACCTGCTGATTTATTTTCTGCGCAAATATTTTGCCGATACGGAGGCGCTCGTCGAGCCGATCCACCCCGTGCAGCTCGACATAGACGAGAAGCGCATGGCTGCGGTTTTCACCGGCAGGAATTACGACGAGGATTACAAGATTCTGGGCAAGGAGATACGCCGGTTGAACCAGAGCATTCCGCCGCTGATCAACTCCTATATGAATCTTTCGCAGACGATGCGCGTTTTCGGCACGGTGCGCAACCCCGACTTCGGCAACGTGGACGAAACGGGCATTCTGATCAATATCGAAGATATCTACCCCGTGAAAAAAGAACGCCACCTGCTCAATATCATGCGCGGCGGCAAACTGCGCGCCGCGAAGCTGTTCAGCAAGTGGAAGAAGCATTAAGCCGCGCGCGTGGTTCAATGCCTGTCGGATGACTGTCATTGCGACTTCCGAGCCGCAATCTCAAACAGGCGCAGGATTGCGGATTAAGTCTACAATGACAGAACAACAAGATGTGCGGTTTTCGCTTATAGCGAAAACTGTGCGTCCCGCCGCGTGGGGCGGCGGCGGGACGCACACGCGTGTGCTTTCCACCTGCCGGATAACTCTGTCATATCGGCCTGTGAGCCGCAATCTCTTCCCGACCCTCGCAATGACGTACATGCACGTGTGTTATTTATACACCTCACGTTTTGCAGCGCGTAACGTATTGCGCATCAGCGAAATAATGGTCATAGGCCCTACGCCGCCCGGAACGGGGGTGATATAGCTGCAACGCGGCGCAACTTCGCCGAACTTCACGTCGCCGGCCAATCGCCAGCCGCTCTTGGTCTCGGCGCTCGGCACGCGCGTGATGCCCACGTCGATGACCACTGCACCCTCCTTCACCATATCTGCCGTCACGAACTCAGGCTTGCCCAGCGCGGCTATAACGATGTCGCCCGTGCGCACCACCCCCGCCAGATCATGTGTCCGCGAATGGCATATTGTCACCGTGCAGTCCCACCCTTTCTGCGACAGCAGGTTGGCTATGGGGCGTCCCACGATATTGCTGCGTCCGATAACGACGCAGTGCTTCCCTGAGGTCTCGATGTCGTAATATTTTAGCAATGAAAGGATTCCGTCTGGCGTGGCGGGGATATAGGCCGGCAGTCCGCCGATCATGCGCCCCGTGTTCTCGGGATGAAAGCCGTCCACATCCTTGCGCGGGTCGATCGCCTCGATCACGCGGTCTTCCGAGATATGTTTGGGCAGCGGCAACTGTACGATAAATCCGTCTACCGCCTCGTCGGCATTCAGCCGCGCGATTTCGTCCAACAACTCCTGTTCGGTTATCGTGTCGGGGAATCGCCGTACCTGCGACCCGAACCCTACCTCGCCGCACATCTTTTCCTTGTTTCCGACATAAGCCTCGCTCGCCCCGTCGTTGCCCACCAGCACTGCCACCAGATACGGCGCACGTTTACCTTCCGCTACCATCTGTGCGACCTCTGCCGCGATCTCTGCACGCATTACCGCCGCGACTTCCTTGCCATCGATTATTTTTGTCATATTCAGGGTCTTTGTTCGCACGCAAAGATACGGTTTTTATTGGGAACGGGCGACATTTCGAACAGCAGTGTAATCGGGAAAGCCGATTTCGTTTTTCTGATTATAATTCATTCGCACTTCTGTTGCCGCTGATTTCGGGAAAATTGCTATATTTGTAACTTTACCGGCAAAAACAAATCTAAAACCCATAATTATTACACATGAAGAATCTTTTGTTATCGGCGCTGGCCGTGCTGCTTGTCGCAACGACTGCGGGGGCGCAAGACACACCGAGAAACTATCACCGATTTACGGACATCGTCTCTGTCGCTTACACGCCCGTGAAAGACCAGAGCCGCAGCGGCACATGTTGGAGCTTTGCCGCTCTCGCGCTGTTCGAAAGCGAGTTGTTGCGCGAAGGCAAAGGTGAGCACGACCTTTCGGCAATGTGGGTCGCACGTCACACATATTATGAAAAAGCAGTGAGATACGTGCGTATGCACGGCACGATAATCCTCGCGGCAGGCGGCGCATGGGACGATGTTCCTATGGTAATCCGCAAGTACGGCATCGTGCCGACGGAAGTGTATACCGGTCTGAACTACGGAACTGAGAACCACAACCACGCGGAGCTCGACGCGGTCATCAAGGCCTACTGCGACGCGGTGATCAAGAGCAGCCGGCTCTCCACGGCATGGCAAAATGGCCTGAACGGCATTCTCGATGCATATTTCGGCCCCGTGCCGGAGCGGTTCACCTATCAAGGCCGCGAGTACACGCCCGAAAGTTTCACGAAGATGCTGGGGCTGAACATGGACGACTACGTTTGCTTCACGTCGTTCACCCACCATCCGTTCTACACGTGGTTCTCGATAGAAGTTCCGGATAATTGGGCATGGAGCACCACGTTCAACATTCCGCAGGACGAACTGCTGGCGATCACGGAGGGGGCGCTCGAAAAAGGCTATTCGCTGTTCTGGGCTTCGGACGTGAGCGAACCGGGGTTCGTTTATATGCGCGGCCTGGCGTTCAATGTTCCTGCCCGTGTGGAATCTGCCGAAGGAACTGAACTCGCACGCTGGGTGAGCGTAAGTTCGGCGCGGCGTACGGAGATGGTGGGCAGGCTGCTGGAAGGCCGGATAGACGAACCGACGTTCACGCAGGAGGAGCGCCAGATGGCATTCGACAATTACGAGACTACCGACGACCATGGTATGCAGCTGGTGGGCATTGCGACGGACCAGGACGGTCGCCGATATTTCCGTGTTAAGAACTCATGGGGCGAAACGGGCGTTTATAATGGATTTTTCTATGTCTCGTATCCCTATTTCAAATATAAGACGATGGAAATAGCGATGCACAAAGATGCCGTTCCGGCTGCTCTGAGGGCAAAATTGGGGACTAGGTAGGGGGCTATCACATAAATTGTCATCCCGAACGTTTCGTCATAAACGGAGGGAGATCTATCGCGAGTTTATAAATTAGAGACAGACTGGCGATAGATTCCTCCACACGCGAAGCGTGCGTTCGGAATGACATTTTTATTTGCATATATAGATTTTTTTGATAATATTTGTACTTTTGATAAAATAACATGGTATAATGACCATCATCCAACTCGAATATCTGATTGCCGTTGCCAACTACGGCAGCTTTTCGCTCGCGGCGGAGCATTGTTTCGTTACCCAGCCGTCGCTGAGTATGCAGATCAAGAACCTCGAAGAGGAGCTGGGCGTGGTGCTGCTCGACCGTACGAAAAAGCCGGTGATTCCGACAATGGTCGGGCGCGTGGTTATCGAAAACGCGCGGCAGGCTATCAGGGCGTTCAACTACGTCAAAGAATCGGTGAACGAGATAAAGGGCGAGGTTTCGGGTGCGCTCAACGTCGGCGTGATACCTTCCATATCGCCCTATCTGGTGCATCGGTTTCTGCCCGATTTTATTACGCGCTATCCGAAGATCACGCTGGAAATCAGGGAGATGAAGCACTGCGATATAGTGGCGGCGCTGCAACGCGACGCGCTCGATGCGGCGATACTTTCGGGCGGCACGTCTCCCGAAGGCATCACGGAACACGAGCTGTTCAACGACCGTTTTTTCGCCTACGTCTCGCCTCAAAGTCCGCTTTACGGGCGCGCCAACATACGCATCGAGGACATCGATGCGCGCAGGCTGTTGCTGCCGGGCGAGGGTAACTGTCTTCGCGACCAGATTCTCGAACTGTTCCAGATTAAGGGTTCGGATTGTTCGCCGTTCGACTGCGGGTCGCTCGAAACGCTGATCCGCATCGTCGATTGCACGGCGCAGATGACGATAATTCCGGAAATGGCGCTCGATTTTATCACTGAGGAGCGGCGCGGACAGGTGAAACCGCTGGCTAAGGGCGCAACGTCGCGTAAGATCACTATCGCCGTGCGGCGAACATACGTCAAGGGTTCGTTGGTCGATGCGCTGCGCGAATCGATCATGCGCATTGTCGCAGCAGGGTAGGGCGCACGCGTGTTTTTTGCAGGCTTTTTGTTATTGTGAGTTGCCCCGAAGATTGCGGATCAAGTCCGCAATGACAAAGAAAATAATTCGGTATCGCCGTAGCGACTCTTTGACGCGATATGAAATTCCTCAGCCCGTTACGTTCGTTTTTCTCGTTCTCGCGGCGCGAAATGCGCGGTGTGCTGTGGCTGTTGCCACTGCTGGCGGTGGTCGGCATCTTGCTCGTCGTGGCGGGCAGACCACGCTTTGAAAAGAGTTTTCTCGAACGGGCGGCTGAGGGCGGAACGGTGCAAATCGCAACAGTAGAGGAGGAGTTCGAGCTTTTCGAGTTCGACCCTAATACGGTGACGTTGCAGGAGCTGTGCCGGTTGGGGTTCACGCAGCGTACGGCAGCGGGGATCATCCGTTATCGCGAACGCGGCAGGCGGTTCGAAATTCCCGAAGATTTTGCGACATGCTATGGCGTGAGCCTTGAAAAATACACCGAACTCGAACCGTATATCGTTATCGGCGAGGAGTTCAGGGCACGGCCGAGAAGTGTCGAGAGGAGTGTTACGACGAGAAATACCGCGCCCGCGCGCAGCACGTTTCGTAACAATGCGCCAGCACTCGCCGATTTCGACCCCAACACGTTGGACGCGGGCGGATTCGAGGCGTTAGGGTTTTCGCAGGCTCAGGCGGCGGCGATCGTGCGCTATCGCACGAGCATCGGCGGATTCCGCACGCCGGACGATTTCGAGCGGTCGTACGTGGTCTCCGAGCAGATGTTCGAGCGGTTGCGGCCGCATATAAAAATATCGCGTCCCGAACTTCGCAAGATTCCTGAACCGACATTGATCGAACTCAACACGGCCGATTCGGCGCGGTTGCGCACGGTGAGCGGTATCGGTGAAGTGCTGGTGGTGAGGGTGTTAAGCTACCGCGAACGGCTTGGCGGCTTTATGTGCGCGGAGCAGTTGCGCGAGATTCAGGGTATGACGCCCGAAAATTTCGAACGCATAAGGCAACAAATTTTCGTCGATAGTAGCGCGGTTCGGAAAATTAATATTAACTTTGCACCCCACGCGGAGTTGGCGGAAGTCTTGGGACGACACCCGTATATATCTGCGGAGGAATTGCGTAAGCTGCTGAGTAGCAGGCAACTGAAAGGAGGTTGGAAAACGATAGAAGATATGGTCGTAGAAAATATCATCACGCAGCGGCAGGCCGAAAGGCTTGCGCCATATCTTATGTTCAAAACCGAGTAATTTTCTGTAAATCAATCGTTAACAAGCGTAAAAATAACTAAAAACAATACACGAGCAATGATCATAATGCCGGTTAAAGAGGGCGAAAACATCGAACGCGCCCTCAAAAAATTCAAGCGTAAATACGAGCGCACGGGTGTACTGAAAGAACTTCGCGCGCGCCAATATTTTACGAAGCCTTCGGTCACGAAGCGCAAGGCGATGCAGCATGCCGTCTATGTCGAGCGGATGCAACGCGAGGAGATGGAATAGAGTGCGAACATTCCGGCCGCACCGCGAAAGCGCAGCGGCGGATTGAACTACGGGAAAAGGGTGTCTGTATTTTGCAGACGCCCTTATTTTTCAATAAGAGCTTATCCAAAAGAAATATGGCGAAAATATTTTTGAAGACAGACATACTATCTTAGTGATTGTTTTCGTTGGTGCAACATGGGTCATACTTATTAATTGTAAGTAAAACCCGCACAAAACATTACAAACAAACAATACAACTCTCCTCTAACAAACTGTTTATGAAAATCAAACGTTTAATACTCGGAGCTATTGCCGCTGTGGTCATCGGCATCGCTCCCGCTGCGTCGCAAATGCAGGTGATCCCGGTCGATCCGGAGGTACGCATCGGGCAGCTCGACAACGGAATGACTTACATTCTGCGCCATAACCCCAAACCCGAAGGGATGGCCGAGTTCTATCTCGTGACCAACGTGGGCGCATTGCAGGAAGAAGATTCGCAGATCGGTCTGGCGCACTTCCTCGAACACATGGCGTTCAACGGGACCGAGAATTTTCCGGGAAAGACGATTATCAACTATCTGGAAACGATCGGGGTGCGTTTCGGCGCGAACCTGAATGCAGGGACAGGCGTAGAGCTGACATATTATCAGCTGTCGCAAGTGCCTTTGCGGCGCGAGGCGATCATCGACTCGGTGCTGCTTATTCTGCACGACTGGTCGCACCTTATTTCGCTCGACCCTGAAGAAGTGGACAACGAACGCGGAGTTATAATCGAGGAACTGCGGACGGGCAGGAATGCGGCGGCGAGAGTTCGCGACCGCATAATGCCCATTGTCTATAACGGCAGTCGCTACTCGTATCGCAACATAATAGGTACGGAGGAGCAACTGCGCACGTTCCCGCTCAGCGAGCTGAGGGAGTTCTATCACCGCTGGTACAGGCCCGACCTGCAAGCGGTTATCATTGTCGGCGATTTCGATGTCGATATGATGGAGGAGCGCGTTATCGACATAATGTCGCGTATTCCGGCGGTTGAAAATCCGGAGCTGAAACAGTTCCACCCCATTCCCGACAATGAAAAGCCACTGGTAGCCGTCGAGACCGATCCCGAGCTTACGGGTTCGAGCGTAACTCTTTATATCAAGCGGCCGGCGATACCCGTGGAGTTGAGAAACACGGTACAGGTAAGGTTCATACAATATGCGCTTGCGGCAGCGGGAACGATGACTTCGACGCGCCTCGCGGAGATGGCGCAGAAACCCGGCGCACCGTTTCTGGTAGCGAGTTTCAGCAGCAGCGCAATGTCGGTGAGCAACGATGCCCTGGTCGGGTCGGTGATGGCGCGCGACGGCGAAATACCGACGGCGTTCGAGGCGCTGATGACCGAGATCGAACGGGTGCGCCGCTTCGGTTTCAACGAGTCGGAGCTGGAACGGTTCAAAACCAATACGCTCGAACGCTCGCGGCAGGCGTATCTGCGGCATGAAGACCGCCGCAGCGGTGATATGGTGCAGGGTTTGATGCAGCATTTTCTGACCAACCGGTCGTTCCCCAGCGCCGAGATGGCGTGGAAACTCGACAGCGCGCTTATAACGTCGCTCTCGACCGAGATTATTAACAAGCTGATGTCGGATATGATCACATCGCACAACAACGTGGTGGTGGTCACTGCGCCGGAGCGCGACGATACTCCTACGACGGAGCAGATGCTGGCGATATTGGAACAGGTGCGCACGGCAGATATCGAACCGTTCGAGGATACGGTGATCACCGAGCCCTTGATCGCGCACGAAATTACGCCCGGAAGCGTGGTGAAGAGCGAGGCAGGTATGTTCGACTCTACGATCTGGACGCTTTCGAACGGTGTTCGCGTGATCCTCAAACCTACCGACCTGCGCAAGGAACAATTTGCGATGAGCGCGGTGGCCGATGGCGGTCTCTCGACGGTGAGCGATGCGGACTACCGCACGGCACAGGCGCTGATGGGACTCGCAGGTATTTCGGGTGTGGGCAATTTTTCGAGTACCGAACTCAGCCGCGCGCTGACGGGCAAGGTGGCCACAGCCTCGCCGAGCCTCGACCGGTTTAACTCGTCGATAGCCGGCAGTTCGTCGCGGCGCGATGCCGAGACGATGCTGCAACTCACATATCTCTACTTTACCCAGCCGCGATTTGCGCGCGACGATTTCGACCGCATGACCGACCTGCTGCGCGCCACTCTTGCGAATGCTGAGAATACGCCTGCTTTCTGGTTACAGCAGGAGTCTTCGCAAACGCTCTACGGCGATCATCCGCGCGCCAAAGCGTTGACGCTCGCCCGATTGGATGAGATCGATTTCGACCGCATGAAGCCGCTCTACGAGAAATTCTTCAAGGATAAGGCCGGCAGCTACACGTTCTTCTTCATCGGCGACTTCGACCTTGCCGAACTTCAACCGCTGGTCGAGAAGTATCTCGGCAGCCTGCCCACAGGGCGCGAAAAACTCGCATGGAGCGACGACGGATTGAAAATCCTTCCCGGCGAGCGGACGAACCGTTTCTCTGTCGAAATGCAAACGCCGAAGACAACGGTTCGCTATGTCTACTCCGGTGACATCGAAAATACACAGGAAAACCGCTTGGCGATGAACATGCTGCAAAGATGTCTCGACCTGCGCTACATGGAATCGATCCGCGAGGAGAAGGGCGGAACGTATGGCGTGAGCGTTAGTGGAGGGCTTGGCCGCCGCCCGCGTGAAAGTTACTCGTTGCAGGTGGGTTTCGATACCGATCCTGAGTTGGTGGATGAGCTTGTCGGACTCGTAGAAGCCGAACTTCGCCATATTGCCGAGCATGGGCCGCGTGAAGACGACATGAGCAAGACGTTCGAACATTGGCAGAAATCACGCCCCGAACAACTGCTCCAAAATGGCACGTGGCTGGGATATTTGCAGGGCTATTATCTCTTTGGCGAGGATAATTACACCGGTTACGACGCGGCGCTGCAAGCGGTCACGGCCGATAAGGTGCGCGATCTTGCCCGTAAAATTCTGGCCGACGGCAATTTGGTAAGACTTGTGATGATGCCTAAGTAGGTTTCTGCGGCTATATATAATGTTAAATGTCGTCCCGAAAGCTTTTAAGGCTTTCGGGACGACATTTTTATATGCAGACATACTATTATCCCGATTTTTGACGTATCTTTATAAGTTGAAATAAATAAAGCACGCATGATGCTAAGAAATTCAGTGTTAGGGTTAATAACTTTGCTTTTTGCAACGACGCATACGGGTGCGCAGGAACAAATAGCCACAGACCCTGCCGTTCGGATCGGGCGGTTAGACAACGGAATGACCTACTACGTTCGCCACAATGCCGTTCCCGCAGGAAGGGCGGATTTCTACATTGTCTTCAATGTGGGCGCAATGGAAGAAGAGGATGCGCAGCAGGGGCTGGCGCACATTATCGAGCACATGGCATTCAGAGGTACGCGCAATATGCCGGAGGGAACGATAACTAACTTTTTTCGTTCGCTCGGCATGAGGGTAGGGGTGAACTATAACGCCGCGACGGCCATCGAGCATACTTATTATATGATGGCGGGAGTGCCGTTGGAGCGTGAGAGCGTTGTCGATTCGGTGCTGCTTATCCTCCACGATTGGTCGCAGTTCGTTACGCTCGACGAGGATAAAGTCGATTATGAGCGCGGTGTGGTGCTGGACGAGCTGCGGCGACGTAACGACGCACATCATCGCCTGCGCGACAAGATCAACCCTGTGCTCTACAACGGCAGCAGGTACGGGATGCGCAATATTATCAGTGACGAGGAGCAAATACGTTCGTTCCCGCATCAGGAACTGACGGATTTTTATGCGCGGTGGTATCGCCCTGATTTGCAGGCGGTTATCGCGGTCGGTGATTTCGATGCCGATGAAATGGAGCGCAAACTGCGAGAGGTGATGTCGAATGTTCCGATGCAGGAGAACCCTGCGCCCAAGCAGTATTATCCTATCCCGAATAACGAGCTGCCGGTGGTGATCATAGCGACCGATCCCGAATTGAACGGTACGAGCGTGAATCTATATGTCAAGCGCGCTGCGCAGCCTGTCGATAAGAATAATACTTTCGATGCCCTCGTCTCACGCCATGCGCACACGGCGCTGGGAGTTCTTACGACGTGGCGGTTGACGGAGATCGCCCGACAGCAGGACGCTCCGTTCACCAATGCGAGTTTCAGCAGCGGTGCTATTTCGAACAGCAACGACGCGCTGATAGGAGGCATGATGCCGCGCGAGGGCAGGGTCGGCGAGGCGTTCGAGGCATTCTATACGGAGATCGAGCGCATCCGCCGATATGGATTCGAGGCGGCGGAACTCGAACGTTTCAAAGGCATGTCATTGGAGCGTGCGCGGCAGACGCATAGTCGAAGCGCCAATCGTTCGACCGGCGAACTGGTGCAGGCTTACATGAAGCACTATCTGAAAAACGAGCCTGTACCGGATGCCGAAACGCAATGGCAGCTCGACAGTGCTGCTTTGAATATGCTCACCGTAGAGATGATAAACGCTCTGATGTCCGGCCTGATAACCGCGACCAACAATACGATCATTGTCTCCGCTCCTGAGAGCCATGAGGCATCGCTGCCTTCGCGCGAAGAGCTGACCGGAATAATGGAGCGCACACGCGTGTGTTTTCCACCTGCCGGATTATAAATCAACAAACTGTAACTGCCTGACATTGAAACAACGCGTAGTCATAGGCCTTTCGGGCGGGGTGGATTCCTCGGTCGCGGCATATCTGCTGAAAACAGGCGGGTATGACGTGGTGGGGCTTTTCATGATTAACTGGCACGATACGACGGGCACATTGTCCGGCGACTGCCCGTGGGAAGACGACCGCATGTTCGCCGAACTCGTTGCGCGGCGGCTCGATATTCCGCTCCACACGGTAGACCTGAGCGAGCATTACGGCCGCCGCGTGGTCGACTACATGTTCGCCGAATATGCGCGTGGACGCACGCCTAACCCCGATGTGCTGTGTAACCGCGAGATAAAGTTCGATGTCTTTCTGGATGAAGCTCTGAAACTGGGCGCGGATTTCGTGGCTACGGGGCATTATTGCCGCAAGGAGGAGATGGATGGCGAATTTCGTCTTCTGGCGGGCGTAGACCCCGATAAAGACCAGAGTTATTTCCTATGCCAATTATCGCAGGAGCAACTTAGACGCGCGCTGTTTCCCATCGGCGGATTAATGAAATCGGAGGTGCGGCGCATCGCCGAGCAGCAGGGGTTGGCTACGGCGCGTCGCAAGGATTCGCAGGGCATCTGCTTTGTCGGCAAGGTCGATCTGCCCGTTTTTTTGAAACAGAAATTGGCCGCACGGCAGGGAGCGATCGTCGAAATATCCACGTCTTGGGAGGGGTATAATGTCGCCTCGCATGGTATGAGCGAAGCGGCGAGAGCTTACCATTATTCGCCTTCGGACGGTATGCAGATCGGCACGCACGAGGGTGCGCATTTCTACACCATTGGCCAGCGCAAGGGGCTGAGCGTCGGTGGCCGTGCCGAGCCGCTCTTCATCATTGCCACCGACACGGAGCAGAACGTCGTTTATGTCGGACAGGGACAGAACCATCCGGGTCTATACCGCCGTGCATTACGCATCCGGGCAGAGGACGTGCATTGGGTGCGCCCGTCTGCGGCGGTGAGCGGTGGTGCGGCGAAGCGTTACGGTATCCGTATCCGCTACCGCCAGCCTTTGCAGGCGGGGGAATTGCACAATATGGCCGACGGCGAGGCGTTCATAGTTTTCGACAGTCCTCAGCGGGGCATCACGCCCGGCCAGTTCGCGGCGTGGTACGATGGCGACGAACTCGTCGGGTCGGGGGTGATAGATGAGTGATTTTTAACCGGCAGGGGGCAATTTTGCTTTAGTAAAAGTTCGCAGAAGACAGAGTTTGTGAAAAATAAACCATGAAGAAAATAATCCTCATAGTATTCATTGCGCTCGTCGCGGTGGCGGGCGGTGTGGCGTTGTGGGTGCACCGGACGCTCGGAGGCGATGCGGTGGCGGAAGAACGAAGCATTTTCGTCGCCGCAGGCACTGATTTCCAGACGTTTACCGAGCAGCTCGCAGTGTCGGGAACGATCCGCGACATGGCGCGTTTCGAGCGCGTGGCGCGGATGCTGGGCGCAAACAAAAGCGTGCGTGCGGGGCATTATCGCCTGAAAAAAGGCACGAGCTATAAACACGCGGTGCGGACGTTCCACCGCGGGTGGCAGTCGCCCGTAAGGCTGACTTTCAACAACATACGCACTCTGCCGCAACTTGCCGGACGCATATCGGCGCAACTCGAACAGGATTCGGTAGCATTCGTTCGCGCGCTGCTCTCGGACAGCTTGGCGACGCATTACGGTTTCGATCGCCGCACGTTCATCGCGATGTTCATTCCAGATACTTATGAGTTTTATTGGGATACTTCGCCTGATAAATTCGTCGAGCGCATGCACCGCGAATGGGAGCGGTTCTGGAATCACGAGCGGCGCGAACGGCTGTCCGCGACAGGCCTCACGCGAACAGAGGCCGTGACGCTTGCCTCGATAGTCTATGAGGAAACAAAAATGACCGACGAAATGCCCACGGTGGCAGGCGTTTACATAAACCGCCTGCGTATCGGGATGCCGTTGCAGGCCGACCCGACGGTGAAGTTCGCCATAGGCGATTTCTCGTTGCGCCGCATCCTCCACCGCCATCTCGAAGTCGATTCGCCATACAACACCTATCGCCACGCGGGATTGCCGCCCGGCCCCATAGCTATGCCATCGGTGAGGGCGATCGATGCGGTGCTTAACTATCGGAATCACAAGTACTTCTATTTTTGTGCCCGTGCCGATTTTTCGGGCTATCACAGTTTCGCCACCACCCTCTCCGAGCACAACCGCAACGCCGAGGCCTACCGCCGCGCATTGAATGCGAGAGGAATAAGGTGACACACGCGTGTGGTTTCCAGCTTGCCGCACGCGCGCGTATTTTTCGGTTTTGTCGTCCCTTCACACATCTGCGCGCGGAGGGACGACATTTTTTGCTACCTTTGTCAGATAGCGTGCCGAAAGATGAAAATCGCCTATTGCATAATCTGCCACAAGTTCACTCCCGTGCTGAGGGAGTTGGTCGAGTCGGTGCGGGCCGGCGGGATGAACGATATTTTCGTGCATGTGGACGAAAAGAGCGACATCACACAGTTTGCTCAGATCGCTGATCGGGTGCAGTTCGCAGAGCCGCGCATTGACGTATGCTGGGGTGCGTATTCGCAGATCGAAGCGTCGTTGAATTTGTTGAAAATGCCGACGTCGGCCGATTATATCGCGCTTATTTCGGGAGACACGCTGCCGCTTCGCACCGATGAGCAGATAAAGCGCTATCTCGGTGAGAGCGGCGGACGCGAGTTTGTCTATGAACTCCCGCTGCGGCCGTCGCATCCCGCACGGTTGAAATATAAATATCCGCCCGGAGGTAAGCCTCAGGGTTTAGTGGCGAGGCTGCGGCAACGGTTGAAACTTTTGCCGCGCAATCCTCTTTTCGATACTTTGCCGCCGTTGGCGTTCGGGTCGAACTGGTTCGTGATCACGCCGGCATTCAGAGAATATATATTCGATTTTTTGCGTGCAACACCCTCGTATACAGAGGCTTTTCGGCACAGTCATTGCGGCGATGAACTGTTTTTCGCAACGCTCATCGAGCAGTCGCCGTTTGCAACGCGACGAGACCCTCGACGTTACCTTTATGTCGATTGGCAGACGGGGCCGCAGTATCCGCGAACGCTCGATGAGAGCGATTTCGGGCAGTTGCTCGCGGCAAAATCGCGCGAAACCGATACCGAGCATTACCTCTTTGCACGGAAATTCTCCGATATGCTCGACCTTGCGGCATATCGCGCAGAATTTATTGAAAACAGCTGTCGCTGCGAATAAAAATGAACGTCGAAAAAACCACGCGCATAGCGCGCAATACACTGCTGCTGTACGGACGGATGTTCGTGCAGATGATCGTTGCGCTGTATGCGAGCCGTGTGGTGCTGCATACGCTCGGCGTAGGCGACAACAACATTTATGCGGTCGTCGGGTCGTTTGTGGCGTTGTTCTGGTTTTTGAACACTGCGATGGCGACGGCCACACAACGCTTCCTGAACGTCGAGATGGAGCGCGGCGATTGCGAGTCGCAGCGGCGCGTGTTCAGCATGAGCGTGAATATCCACGTGGGGATCGCGCTGGTGGTGCTGGTGTTGGGCGAGACGGTGGGGTTGTGGTTTGTAATAACGAAACTCAACATCGCGCCCGAACGCATGGCGGCGGCGCACTGGGTATATCAGCTGTCGTTGCTCACGTCGTGTTTTAATATCGTGCGCGTACCGTACAATGCTGCCATAGTAGCGCATGAGCGCATGTCGATGTATGCGTGGCTCACGCTGGCCGAGGCGGGCTTGCGGTTGGTGTCGGTGTGGCTGCTGATCGTCCTGGCGGGCGATAAACTGATCCTCTACGCGGCGCTCACGGCCGTCGTGGTGCTGGGTGTGACGCTGATCTATCGCTATTACTGCCGCCGCCGGTTCGATATTTGCCGCTACAAATTTACGCGCGATGGTGCGTTGGCGCGGCGTATGACGGGGTTTTCGGGATGGAGTCTGTTGGGAAGCGGCGCGAATGCGGCGTCGATGCACGGGATCAACGTCCTTCTGAACGTGATGCTGGGCGGGGTGCTGAACGTGGCGATGGAAAAGGCAGCGCAGGTGAGTAATTCGGTGAACGCCTTCGTGATGAACTTTCAGACGGCGTTCAATCCGCAGATAATGAAATCGTATGCGGCGGGCGACATGGCGTATTTTCGTTACCTGATCTTCCGCGCGTCGAAATATTCTTATTTTCTGCTGCTCGTCATCGCGCTGCCGGTGATGCTGTGCGCCGTGCCGCTGCTCGACCTGTGGCTGGGAGCGGGAGCGGTCCCCGACCATACGGCGTCGTTCATGCGTCTGCTGATGGCCACGCTGCTTATCGACGCTGCCGCAGGGCCGTTGTGGAGCGCGGTGCAGGCGACAGGCAAAATTCGCGCCTATCAGATAATGATGAGTGCGCTGACGTTCCTCAGCCTGCCGCTGGCGTGGCTTGCGGTGCGAATGGGCTACCCGCCCGAAAGTGCGCTGGCAGTGCGCGTGGGCGTGAGCGTCGTGGCGTTCTTTGTGCGTATCGCTTACGTCGGGCTACGGCTGGCGTTCCCCGTGGGGCAATATCTGCGGCAGGTGGCGTTGGTGCTTGTGGTGGTGACAGTGTTAGTTGTACCCGTACCGTGGGCAGTAAGTCGTTTTGTGGCGGGTGGCGGGTTTTCGGGTATCGCGGTGGTGACTTTTGCGTCGGTCGTGTGGGCGGGACTGGTGATCTTTGTAGTCGGAATGCGCGCGAGCGAACGTAAGTTTTTAATCGATGCCGTGCGGAAAAGAATAAGGAAGAGATAAAATGTCATTCCGAGTGAGGCGCATAGTGCCGACGAGGAATCTATCGCTAGTCTATCTTTATATTAAATTCGCGATAGATTCCTCCGTCTCTTCGAGACGTTCGGAATGACAACGTCATAATAATGTGAAGCCTTACGAAAAAATAATAGATATAGGCGAGCGATGCTTCGGCTGTGGGGTATGCGCGGCGGTGTGTCCGGTGGAAATCATCCGTTTCGAGACAGACGGCGCAGGGTTCTACCGGCCGACGGTAGCCGACGGTAAGCAATGCACCGAATGCGGGTTCTGTGCCGACAGCTGTGCGGCGTTGGCCGGCGGATGCGGGACGGCGGAAAGCGTCGGGTATTTCGCGGGGTTTTCCGATAACCGCGAGACGCGACGGCAGACCTCGTCGGGCGGCGTGGGCTATGAACTTGCACGGTCGTGGACGGCGCGCGGCGGAGCGTTCTGCGGCGCACGGTACGACGCGGCGGCGCGGGCAGCGGAACATTTTTTCACGACCGCGCCCGAAGAGACGGCGGAGGCGCGAGGGTCGAAATATATGCAGAGCGACAGCCCCTCTGCATTGCGGCGGGCACTGAGTGACAAGGGCGAGGTGATGTTCACAGGGACGCCGTGCCAGGTGGCATCTCTACGGCGTTATTTGCGCCTGCGTGGGCGTGAAGAACAGTTTTTGCTGGTTGATTTCTTTTGTTTCGGCGTGCCGTCGATGAATCTGTGGCGTAAGTATGTAGGCGACCATGCAGCGACGCTCGGCGAGGCCGACAGCGTGACGTTCCGCGACAAGACCGACGGCTGGCACGCCTCATACCGCATACGCGGTACGCGTGCCGGCGCGACGGTCTATCTCTCGAAGGAGCGCGACGACCTGTTCTACAAGTTTTTTCTGCGCCGTTACGTTCAGCAGAAGGCGTGTTACGAGTGTCCTTTTAGGGATGAAAATTCGGCGGCCGATGTGCGTCTGGGTGACTTTTGGGGCGAAAAGTATGCCGACAACGGCGAAGGGGTCTCGGTCGTCGTAGCGGTGACCGAAAAAGGGCGTACGGCATTATTGCAGACCGATGGCGTCACGCTCCATGCCGAAACGGCCGAGACGGTGATGGAAGGTCGTCCGAGCGGCGCGCAACCCGTACCTGCGGCGCGTGGCCGATTGCTGAGCGAACTTACTGGACCGCGTACGCTCGCGCAGATATACCGCCGTTACCGCCTGCGGCTCTACGCTTGGCGGCTCGGTTACAGAGTAAAACGAAAAATGTGCAGGTGGAGACGGTCGAAGTCAAAATAGGTCAGACCATTATCGGCGGCGGGCGGCCGGTAGCCGTGCAGTCGATGCTCGATTGCAGCACGATGGATACGGCGGCGTGCGTGGAGCAGATCGGGCGGCTGCGTGCGGCGGGTTGCCGCATCGTGCGCCTTGCGGTGCAAGGCGTGCGCGAGGCGGAGAATCTGGCGAACATACGCGCTGCGGCGGTTGAGGCAGGTTATGGTGATGTAGCGTTAGTAGCGGATGTGCATTTCGCGCCGCAGGCGGCTATTGCGGCTGCCGAGCACGCCGACAAGGTGCGCATAAATCCAGGTAACTTCGGCGGGGCGGACAAGAATTTCATAAGGCTTATCGAAAAGTGCCGCAAGCGTGGCGTAGCGCTGCGCGTCGGTGTCAATCACGGTTCGCTCGCCTCGCATATAGTGGAACGCTGGGGCGACACGCCGCGCGGAATGGTGGAGTCGGCGATGGAATACTTGCGCGTGTGCCGCGAGTTCGGTTTCGATCAGGTCGTCGTTTCGATGAAGTCGAGCAATGTGCGCGTTATGGTGCACGCTTACAGGCTGTTGGCTGCCACGATGCGTGTGGAATGGATGCGCTACCCGCTGCATTTGGGCGTAACGGAAGCGGGTGACGGGGTCGCGGGACGTGTAAAATCGGCGGTCGGGATAGGAGCATTGCTGGGCGAGGGGTTGGGAGACACTATACGTGTATCACTTACCGAGCCGCCCGAAAACGAGATCGTACCCGCACTCGCGCTCGTCGCACATTTCAAAGAAAGGCGGTGCAAACCGAGCGGCATTCATGAATATTGCCGCCGCAATGCGATGCCCGTCGGTAATATCGGTGGCGGTCGCATACCCTTGTTATACAGCGAACTCGATGCAGAGGCGCGTGCGGGTATCAGTGAAGGATGCGTCGCGATGTTCTTGCCCGACGAGTTCAGCGCGACAGAAGCGGACGACCACCCTGTCATTTTGTATAAAAAATATCTCGGAACATCGCCTGGAACGTTGCCGATAAAGGCGGCGGCAGATTTCGGCGCGGCGTTCGTGGACGGCCTCGCCGACGGTATTCGCATTATGAATCGTGGCACGCCGCAGGCCGAACTCGACGCGCTTGCGCTGATGATCCTCCAAGCCGCGCGTGCGCGGATGAGCAGCACGGAGTACATCGCCTGCCCGGGCTGCGGGCGAACGAGTTATGATTTGCAGGGCGCGTTGGCCGAAGTTCGCAGCCGTACCTCGCATCTCGCAGGACTGCGTATCGCCGTTATGGGGTGTATCGTGAACGGTCCGGGCGAGATGGCCGATGCCGATTACGGCTACGTAGGCGAGGGGGCGGGGCGCGTGACGATATATCGCGGCCGCGAAGTCGTGCGGCGCGGCGTACCACAGGCAGAGGCTGCGGATATTTTGGTCGAGGTTATTAAGAAGGACGGTCACATATTATAATGAATATGAAAGTAGGCATACTCTCGATGCAGCGCGTGGCCAACTACGGGTCGTTTATGCAGGCGTGGGCGCTGCGGCAGATGCTCAGTGAATTAGGCGCAGATGTGTCGTTCATCGACATCGTGCCCGGTCGGCAGCTGCCCGGGCATAACGCCAAAGGGTTCAGGAAGCATTGGGTGCGTGCGCGTGAACTCGCGAAAGCGCTGCTGACCGGAGAACTCGGCATGAAGATGCGCGGGCGAAAGTTTTACAGGGCCATGCGTGCGCGCTACCATGACGAATATTATACGATGCTCGGACTCAATGCCCTGCCGCCGGCGCGCTACGACCTTGCCGTCATCGGCAGCGATCAGGTGTTCAACTGTTTCGAGCGCAACCCATGGGGTTTCACGACGCAGCTCTATGGCGATATTCCGCAGGCCGGGCATATCATCAGCTATGCCGGATCGTTCGGCAACGCGACGCTCGGCGACTTGCAGCGCGCAGGTGTGGCGGACGAAATTGCCGCGAATCTCATGAAGTTGGACGCTATCTCGGTGCGCGACGATAACTCTTATGAGCTTGTGCGCCGTCTCACGGGGCGTGAGGCAGTGAAGCACCTCGACCCCGTGCTTGTCTATGATTTTTCGCGTGAGCTGGAAGGGCGAACGTCGGGCCGAAGCGATTATATCGTGGTCTACGCTTACGCCGAGCGCATCCGCGACCGTGCGGAAGTCGAAGCGATAAGGGCATTTGCGCGTGCGAAAGGTAAGCGGCTGGTGTCGATTTTCAGCGCCTACGATTGGTGCGACGAATCGGTTATCCCGCCGACGCCGTTTGACGTGCTGGCGTGGATCCGCGATGCCGATTATGTCGTCACCGATACGTTTCACGGCACGATCTTCTCCGCCATCACCCACCGTCCGTTCTGCACTCTGGTGCGCGCGTCGAACAGCGAAAAGTTAGGTTCGCTGTTGCGCTGGCTTGCGCTTGATAATCGCCGTGCCGCCACGTCTGCCGATATTGCCGCCGTGCTCGAAACTCCAACGGATTACGCGCAGACCAACCGCATAATCGCCGACGAGAAAGTACGTACGCGGGAGTATCTTGCGGCAGAATTGGCGCGCGCGTGCATGTCATCCCGAGCGAGCGCGCCGCGCGACGAGGGATCTATCGCGAGTTTATAAATTATAAAGACAGACGAGCGATAGATTCCTCTGCACTTCGTGCGTTCGGAATGACAATAATTCGCAGGGCATGACATTTTTGGCGTTTATTTTGCTATTTTCGCAAGTAGCGCATGTAATAAAAAAGTATGATAGATATTAAAGTCAGAATTCACGATCGGTTCAGCATCGAGTTCAAGGTCGGGTTCGTCGTGAGGCGCAAGCTCAAAGACAACGACTTTGCTATCAATACGTGGATATTCATACCCAACAGCCTCGATCTGAACCCGGTAACATATACCAAGCCGCAGTTCTATCGTGACGTTAAGTCGAACGTGAGGCTCATCACGCCGAAATTCCTGCTGCGCGAGATAGTGTCGGGCAACGCCCTGCCGCTGCATAACCTCGAAAAGGCGATGACGGCGCTGGCCAACGACCCTACGCGCACGAATGTCGGCGAGTACGAGTATCAGATAAAAATGTTCTCGGCCATCGTCAAGAGCGCACAGCGCGACGAGATTGCGCATATCATAAGCAATAAGCGCGGAAACGACCTCGATTATCTGGTGCGCTCGTATGCGCGCAATGTCGTGGATATAACGCAGCAATACCGCTCGCTGCGCAAGATAATCGACGTTCCCACGGTCACACAGGAGGTGATGAATTATTACACGTTCGGCGACGAATTCCTGAGCAACATCGCCGAGCAGAATACTTATCGCCTCATAGAGGGTCTGGAAGAAATGCGCCTGCCGCATGCCGACGCCCAGCTTATCACGCTGCTCAAAGAGCTGATCCGCGATGAGAACCGCTACAAGCGCGGGATGGGTTATCTGGTGGTGGAGAGCGACAACCCGGCCAACAACCGCGACCTGGTCTTCCGGCACGGGGTGCTGAAAAAGTACATCAACAGCGATTTATTCCTGATTTCGCGAAAAAAGAAAGACGGCGTCATTGCCGAGCAGTTCCTGTATAGTATCGCTGCCGGCATTGCGATGGTCGTCGCTACGGTCGTCGCGTTTTGGAGTCAGCTCAGATACGGTAACTTCACGTTTTCGTTCTTCTTCGCTCTGGTGATCGGATATATGTTCAAAGATCGGATCAAGGAAAAGATGCGCTATTATTTTGCTCACACGCTGAGCCGCAGGTACTTTGACAACAAGGCGCACATCGGGATCAAGGATGCCGAGATAGGATGGATAAAGGAGGCGGTGGACTTCGTGACCGACCAAAAGACACCGCCTGAGGTGATGGAAATCCGCAGCCGCTCGCCGCTGTTGGAGGCCGAGAACCGCACGTTGGACGAAAAAATTCTCCTGTATCGAAAATTGGTTCGCATCGACCGCGAGTCGCTGAATGCCAATAGCGAGTACACTCTGTCGGGCATCAACGACATCACGCGCCTTCACTTCACGCGTTTCGTCGAGAAGACCGACAACCCTGAGGTGTCGCTCCACAAACTCGACGAACAGGGCAATGTCCTCATCATCGACGGTGAAAAGGGCTACTATATCAACATCATTTTGCAGATGCAATTCGAGGGACAGACCAAATATAAACGCTACCGCGTATCGTTCAACCGCACCGGAATTACGGGAATCGAAGAGATGAGATAACACGCACGCATGTCATCCCGAACGTTTCGGAGAAACGGAGAGATCTATCGCGAGTTTATAAGTCAGAAGGGAGACGAGCGATAGATTCCTCCGCCCTTGCAGGGCGTTCGGAATGACAAATTTGTGAGGACAAACCATTAGTATAAGATTTTATAGAACATGACATTCGCTTTGCCGCTCATACAACTCGCTCAGCTGAAACTACTGATGACAGTGGCCTACACCATTTTCATCATCGTGGTTATCGGGTTTATTATCCATGATAAGCGCGATCCGGTCAAGGCGTTGGCGTGGATAACGGTCATCGCTCTGCTGCCCGTAGTGGGCATCGTGCTCTATATTCTCTTCGGGCGCAACCACCGCAAGGAAAAGATGTTCAACCTCAAAGAGATCAAGGACTTGGAACAGTTCGAGCGCATCTGCCGCGAGCAGCTCAAAGCGATCTGTGACCCCGATTTTCCTCTCTCGCCCGAAATCGCCGAGTACCGCGGCATCATCACGCTGCTGCTCAATAACAATAAAGCGCCGCTCACCACGTGCAACCGCATCAGGGTTCTGAACAACGGCAGGGATACGTTTGCGGCTATTCTGCGCGCTTTGAGAGATGCGAAAGAGACGATAAACCTCGAATATTACATATTCGAGAACGACCGCATCGGCAGCAAGGTGGCCAAGATTCTTATGGAGAAAGCGCGTGCCGGTGTCGAGGTGCGGTTCATCTATGACGATGTAGGCAGTTGGGGCCTCAGTCCGAAGTTCCTGCGCGAGTTGCGCCGTGCGGGGGTGCAGGTACGATGCTTCCAACCGGTGGTCTTCCCTTGGCTAACGAGCAAGATAAACTACCGTAACCATCGCAAGATCATAGTCGTGGACGGTCGGTTGGCATTCACGGGCGGTATAAATATCGCCGACCGTTACCTGGTGCGGCGCGGCAAGAACGGCATGTGGCGCGACACGCACTTGCAGTTAGAGGGCGAATCCGTTGCGATGCTCCAAACGGTGTTCACGACCGATTGGTATTTCCTGAATAAGAAAGAGACGCTGGACGGAAAAAAATTCTTCCCGCCGCCCTCCGTACTCACTGTCGATGAGGAGTGTGCGGTGCAGATCGCGACGTCGGGCCCCGATTCGGATTGGGCGGCCATAATGCAGGCTTTCTTCTCGGCCATCACCCACGCGCGCGAGCATATCTATATCTCATCGCCGTATTTTCTGCCGAATCAGGCGGTGCTCACCGCCCTGAAAGTCGCAGCGCTCGGCGGCATCGACGTGCGCGTGATGCTCCCCAGCCGCTCCGACTCCAAGATGGTATATTGGGCTACGCGCTCTTACATCTCCGAACTGATGGAGGCGGGTATCAAGGTCTATTTCTACCGCAAGGGGTTCAACCATTCGAAGATCATTATGATCGACAGTAAATTCTCGTCGGTGGGGACGGCCAATATGGACGTGCGCAGTTTCGAGGACAACTTCGAAGTCTCGGCGATCATTTACGATCCGCATATCACGCGCGAGTTGGAAAGCCATTTCTTCGAAGACCTGCGCAACAGTTTACTTCTTACGCCGCAGAAGTGGGATAAACGCTCCGATCTGCACGGCATCTACGAATCGTTCGCACGACTGCTCAGCCCGCTGTTATAGACAATTATGAATATTGTCATTGCGGCCTCCGAGCCGAGGATTGCGGATCAAGTCCGCAATGACAGTTATCCGGCAGGCTGGAAACCACGCGCGCGTGCTACTCCATTTTCGCGGCGTCGCGCACGAAAATTTCGACACCTTTATCCGTCAGCGGATGGTTCAGAAGGCCGAGTATCGACGACAGCGGACATGTAGCAACGTCTGCTCCGGCCTCGATGCACTGAATGATATGCTGCGTGGTGCGGATCGATGCGGCCAGGACCTGCGTGTCGTAGCCGTAATAGTCGAAAACTTCGACAATTGCCGCTACGAGAGCTATGCCGTCGCTCGAAATATCGTCCAGCCGGCCCACGAACGGCGACACATAAGTCGCGCCCGCCTTAGCCGCCAGCAACGCCTGGCCTACGGTAAAGACGAGCGTACAGTTGGTTTTTATCTTATTGTCCGTGAACCATTTGATGGCGCGGATGCCGTCGCGTGTGCACGGCACTTTCACAACGATCTGCGGGTGCAGTGCGGCCAACCGCACGCCTTCGGCGATCATCCCGTCGTAATCTACCGAGAGCACTTCGGCACTCACGTCGCCGCTTACGATATTGCAAATATCCACATAATGTTGCAGGACGTTCGCTTCGCCGCGGATACCCTCTTTGGCCATCAGCGACGGATTCGTGGTCACGCCGTCGAGAATACCCAGCGCGTTGGCCTCTCTGATCTGGTCGAGGTTGGCCGTGTCGATAAAAAATTTCATAGTTCCAGTTTTTCAGTAATTAACGCATTGAACAGATTGCCGCCCTCTTCGGTAAAGTCGCCGCTGCCTATTCTTCCCACGCGCTCCCACACTGCAACGCCTTCTTCATCGATAAGATAAAAGCGTGGCACGCCCGCTGTGGCAAACAGATCGAATACCGCTCTGTCAGGGTCGAGCCACCATGGCATGACGAGTCCATTGTCGCTCCAATATTCTTCGGTCGTCTCACGCAGCCCTTCGCGGTTCACGACAACCACGCTCAGCCCCGCCCCGCTCAGTTCACGGTATGCGTAATCGACGAACGGCAGTTCGCGTCGGCAGTGCGGGCACTGTATTGTGAAGAACATCAGTAATGTTTTATTGCCCAAAAAATCGTCGGGCGAACGGAATTCTCCGCTGCTGCTACCGTATTCCAACATGAACTCCGGCACGCGGTCGATAGGTGTTTCGGGTGGTTTCTCCCCACCGCCGCTGACGCACGAGGCGAGAAATATTGTCAAAATTAATAGATGTCTCATAATGCCGCAAAGTTACAAAATATATCTTTATATCTTTGTGACGATGGAACGGGAAAAATCGCGCACGGCAGCTTTCAGCGGTCATAGGACTTTCAAGATGGGGCGCACGCTTTTCGGGGCGGCAGGGGCTTGCGACGGTGATATGGCGGTGCGTTTGTGCGAAACGCTCACCGCGCTCGCCGAGGAAGGGTATACCGATTTTCTGTGCGGAATGGCGGAGGGGTTCGACCTGCTCGCAGCGGAAGCGGTCGTCGCCGTGCGGCGCGATTATCCTGCCGTGCGGCTTACGGCCGTCGTGCCGTTTCCCGAACAGGCCCGTGCGTTCGGCGTACAGACACGAGAAAGGTATGAAGATTTGTTGGCGGCGGCCGATAGCGTCGAGGTCATCTCGCCCCGCTACACCGCCGACTGCTTTCATCGCCGCAACGACTGGCTGGTGGCGCACGCCTCCGTGCTGATATGCTATTACAATGGTTCGCGCGGCGGCACGCAATACACCGTTCGCCGCGCACTCGCAGGCGGGCTGAGGATCATAAATCTGGAATAACACACGCGTGTGTTTTCCGGCTGCCGGCTGCCGGAATTTATGTGATTTTTATTACCTTAGCCTAATAATTCTACTAACCGCAACGTTTTTCAATTATGACAAATAAACTCTTTATAACTGCCGCCGCGCTCGTGCTATGCGTCGCAGCGTTCACACAAAAAACAACGGCTCAGGGCGTCGATTGGCGCGACATTACATTCGACGAGGCCCTTGCCGCGAGCCGCGCAGAGGGTAAGCCGGTATTCCTGGATTGCTATACCGACTGGTGCGCGCCGTGCAAGCACATGACCGACAACGTCTTTACGCTTGCGGCGGCGGGCGATTATTTCAACCGGCATTTCGTGAATATAAAGATCGATATGGAAAAGGGCGAAGGACCGGCGTTGAAGGATAAGTACGACGTCACGGCCTTCCCGACATTTCTGATACTCGACGCCGACGGACGGGAGATTCACCGCGTGGTGGGCGGCGGCGGGCTGGAAGATTTTATCGCGCGCGTCGATGTGGGCATAAACGCAGAGAAATCTGTCGAACAGTTCGGGCAGGAGTATGAAAGCGGAACGATCTCCAAACGTGACCTGATCACTTATTGGCAGATATTGCGCGCCCGTGGCAGCGTAAGTCGTGAGAAGACGGCAGAAGTGGCCGGCGCTCTTTACACAAAACTTTCGCGGCAGGAGAAACTGAGCGCAGATTATTGGCCGGTCGTGCAGAATGCGGCGGCAGACGACGTGATGGGCGAGGGAATGACGTTCGTGCTCGATAACCGCAGGGAGCTGGAACGTGAGCATGGCGAGAGTGTGGTAGACAGATTGATCGAAGGAGCATTCGGCACGGCGAACATACGGGCGCTCGATCCGCGTCGGCCGGTGGATGTGCAACTGGTGCGCGATCTCATTGCGCGCCTCGAACCGATCGAGTTGAGAAATAAAACCCGGCTGATGTCGCCGCTCTTGCTGGCGGATGCGTACGCGGCGGGTGATGCGGAAAAGTATGTCGCTTTGCTCGGCGAGAGTTATCGACAGACGCAAGATCACGAGGTGCTAAGGGCGCTCGTTCGGGCCGACGCGCTTGCTGAGGGAAGCGACGGGACGAAGGCGCTCTACGTGCATATGAATGAAATGGCAACAGAGGTGGCCGAGCGTGCGAGAGTCGAGATGAACGGGCTTGGCGCGAGTAATCTGGCGGCGCAATATAAGCGTAAGAGTACGGTGGGCATCTGCTGGGACGAGTTCGAGACGTTCGAGGCCGCGCTGGCGCAGGCTATGCGCGAACAGCGGCGGTTGTTCGTTTACGGTTATACCCAGTCGTGCGGGCCGTGCAAATATATGAGTGATAACGTCTTCACGTTGGAAGAGGTGGGTGATTACCTCAACAGCCGTTTTATAAATATCAAAATGGATATGCAGACGGACGAGGGGCGTAAGATCGCGGAAGCACACGGGATAAGGACTGTCCCGACGTTTCTTATTTTCGAACCCAACGGCGCGTTATTCGATATGCTCAGGGGCACTTCGCCCAATGGCGCGGCGTTCGTCTCGCGTTTAGAGGATGCGTTACAAAAACCGATGGAGTAATAAAGCATGGGCTACTACGAGGAAAAACAGCGGCAGTTAGACATCCGCTACATACGCATGGCACGCATCTGGGCCGAGAATTCATACTGTGTGCGCCGCAAGGTGGGAGCGCTGATCGTCAAGGACAAGATGATCATTTCGGACGGTTATAACGGGACACCGGCCGGTTTCGAGAACCTGTGCGAGGATGAACACGGCGCGACAAAGCCTTATGTCCTGCACGCCGAGGCCAATGCGATAACCAAAGTGGCCAAAAGCGCCAACAGCAGCGAGGGCGCGACGCTCTACATAACTGCCATGCCTTGCATCGAGTGCGCGAAACTCATTATACAGGCAGGCATCATCCGCGTTGTCTACTGCGATTCCTATCACTCGGCAGACGGCCTCGACCTGCTGCGCCGTGTAGGTATCGAAACAGTCCAGATTCCGGAAGAGAATTGTTTGTAGCAGATAGCTGCGATTACTCTTTGTCATCCCGAGCGAGCGCGCGAGGCGCGACGAGACACACGCGTGTGTTTTTCCGGCTTTGTCATTGCGGGCTTGACCCGCAACCTCCAATGACAATCATCCGGCAGGCAATAAAACACGCGCGCGTGCGGCAGGCTGGAAAACACACTATATGTGCTCGAAAAACCGTTCGTCGAAATTTACGAAATAGAGCCGCTCGGTTGCACGCGTGATGGCCGTGTAGAGCCAGCGCATCAGGTCGCGCGACATCGGCTCGTCGCCGAATAACATGCGGTCGATGAACACTGCGCTCCACTGTCCGCCCTGTGCTTTGTGGCATGTCACGGCGTAGGCGAATTTCACCTGCAACGCATTATAATAAGGACTTTCCATCACCAGCTTGTTGCGTTTTGCCCGATTTTTTATTTCGGGATAATCCTCAGCAATGGCGTAGAACAGCCGGCTGCCATCCTCGCGCGAGAGCGACGGGGTATCGGCAGCGAGCGTATCTAACAGCACTTTGCCCTCGATTTCCACATCGTCGTAGTCGGGAAATTCGAGCCGCGCCTCGGCGAATCGGAAACCGTAAATATTCTCGAAACGCCGGATGCGCGTGAGGCGCGCCGTATCGCCGTTGGCGATGAAATCGATACGTTCGTCGTCTTTGTGAGAATAATTATTGCGCACGACCATCAGCATATCGCCCGACTCTATTTCGTCTTCCGCACCGAGCACATGGCGGCGGACGGCCTCGTTGAACCGTCCGGCGCGTTTGTTCGAGCGCGTGATCACGATCGTTTGGTCGCGCCCGTATCGAGAGTAACACCCCTCTATTTCTTCGAGAAATTCGCCGCCCTCGATGCGACGTACATCGGTGAAACCGTCGGTGCGAAACAACGGCGGCTCGTAGATCTGCGCCTCGATCATGCAGCGCACCAGAGTGGCGTTGAACAGTATGCCCGACTCGGCCTGCTGACGCACCACCTCGTCGAGCGAACTGCTCTCCACCGTTCCATAGCGCGACATCAGCGCCACGTCGAGCGCGGGGCTGAAATCATGCCCGATGGGCGGTAGCTGCGCCTCGTCGCCCGCGACGAGCAGCCGACACCGCTTGCCGGCGCGTACATAGCTCACCAGGTCTTCGAGCAGGCTGCCCGTGCCGAAAAGCCGGTCGCTGCCGCTGCCCGTATCGCCGATCATCGACCCCTCGTCAACTATATATAAGGTGTCGGTATCTTTGTTGAAATCGAGCGCGAAACCTGCATCGATGTCCGAACTCTTTTGCCGATATATTTTTTTATGTATGGTGCTCGATTTTTCGCCGGTATATTGTGCGACGACTTTCGCCGCACGCCCCGTAGGGGCAAGAAGTACGAAGCTGATTTTCAGTTCTTTAAGCGCCGCTACAAGGGCCGCAATAAGGGTCGTCTTGCCTGTTCCGGCATAGCCGTTCAGAAGGAATATCGAACCGTCCTCAGGGTCGGCAAGCCACGCCGAAATCTTTTCTATCGTTTTTTTTTGCCCAAAAGTTGGAGCGAATCCAAAACTTTTGTAAATTTGGCTCGCGAGAAAGTCGTTCAACATTTTTCGGTGCGATTATCTTGTGATTGCAGACACAAATTTAACCCATAAAAACGAAATGAAAAAACCGTTACTAATAGGGATACAGATTTTTTTATTCCTTGCGATCGTCGGTCTGGCATGGTGGCTGATAGCCTCGATAAACAAGCCGATCCAGTTCGACAGGGAAGTGAGCCGCCGCGAAGCGGATGTCATCCAGAATGCACGCGATATACGCGCAGCGCAACGTGCATTCCGCTCCATGTATGGCAATTTCACAGACGATTTCAATGAGCTGATCTACTTTATTCTTCACGATTCGATCACGGTGATCCGTTCTGTCGGGTCGCTCGACGACTCGGTGGCTGTCGCCCGCGGGTTGGTGTATCAGGAAGAGACGCGCGTCGCGGTCATCGACACCATTTTCTCGCCGCGACGGCTCACGCCCCAGCAGGTGCATCAATTGCCGATCATTCCGCACTCGGAAAACAAACGATTCTTCCTTGAAACGGGTTTCGTAACGACGGAGACGCGGATAATAGTGCCGGTGTTCGAGTTGCGCGCGCCGTTCAATTTCTTCCTGCACGATATGGACCGCCAGATGGTGGATAACCTGATAGATGACCAGATGAACACCCGTAACCTGTATCCGGGCATCAAGGTGGGCGATTTGCGCACGGCGACGAACGAAGCTCTCAACAGACCGGAGTAGGCCTCCGCGCACGCGTAGATGCCATCGTCCAGTCGAAATACTATGAAACAGGCTCGCCTGCTGTCCATCCGGTTATCGCCGGATGGACTTTCTTTTTGGCGGGGAGACGGCTCTCGCGAGGTCACGGTGGGTTTCGATGCGGAGTTCGGCATGGGCGCGAACATTCGCGCCGCCGTAGCAAGATATATGAGTAAAGGACGGCGGCGTGGCGGTGCGGATGACGTGGCAGTGCGGGTGATCGTCGATGCCGGTAAGACGGTGATCGTTCCCGCCGTGCTGTTCGACAGCGCGCGCGTGGTCGACTATTTAAGGCTTAACAACATGACACTCGCGGCGACTGAGCGGGTTGTCGTATGCGAATTTACGGCGGGTGATGAAGAGGCAGTCTCGATCATAGTTTGCGATGGCGAGGCGGTGGATGCGTTCGGTGAACTTTTCGGCCCACGCGTAAGGTTTGCATCGCCTTTCGAGGTCATGGGCGAAATTGCGGCATCGGCTGCTTCGGCCGTCAGGGGTAAAAAAAAGACGGCGGAACACAGTTTCGCTACGTTATACCTCACGCCGCATAATGTTTACATAACCGTGCAGTGTGCGGACGATGGACGGTGGCAGTACTGCGAAGTGTTGCCTTTTGCCTCTGCGGCGGATATACTTTACTATGCATGTACGCTTGCCGGGGCAGGGTTGCTCGATGCTGCGTCATCGCCGCTGTTCGTGCATGGTACGGATGCGGCGGCGGTCGCAAAGTTTCTGCGCAAGCGATTTACACGCGCGCGTGTTTTCCAGCCTGCCGGATGAGTATCATCTAAAACATCCGCGCGTGCGAATAATCAGCGGTACACACGCGCGCGTGTTTTTGAATGGGGGCGGGGAAAGTCTGCCGATCGTAGTACGTTGTGAAATGAAATGCGAATAATCAGCGGTACACATAAGGGGCGCATCATCGAGCCGCCGCGCAACCTGAGGGCGCGGCCGACGACCGATTTCGCGAAAGAAAACCTCTTTAACGTGCTCGGCAATCTCGTCGATTTCGAGGGGCTGCGTGTACTCGACCTCTTTGCCGGCACGGGATCGATCGGTTATGAATTCGCATCGCGTGGCGCGGCGAGTGTCACCGCTGTCGAAATCAACACCGTTCATTTCACCTATATTAAACGTATGGCCTGTGAGCTTGGTTTCGCAAATTTCCATGCGGTGAAGGCTAATGCGTTACGATATTTGCGGGCGACCCCTCAGCAATTCGATTTGATATTTGCCGATCCGCCGTACGACTTGGCTTGTAGCGAAGAATTGACAGGCCTGGCCTTAGGGAACGATATTTTAGTTTCGGGCGGACTGTTTATTCTCGAACATGCACGTGGTGCGGATTACTCGGCACATCCTTTGTTCATACAGTCAAGGAGTTACGGGAACGTTCATTTTTCGATATTCGAGAAAAGATGATATTTGTCTGCGAAATTTTTGCAGATTCCGGAATTTTGATTACTTTTGCATCGCAATCGAGTTTTCTTTGTAAAGTTGTATTGCACATAAAAACGGTGTGGTAGTTCAGTTGGTTAGAATACCTGCCTGTCACGCAGGGGGTCGCGGGTTCGAGTCCCGTCCATACCGCCAAAACACCTGACAATCAATCGATTGCCAGGTGTTTTCTTTTTGTTGTGTTGCAAATTGGGTTTTGCCCAGTCTTGTCCTCGCCGATAGAAAATCATATCAAATATGATTAAACCAAAGGGAATTCGCTGATTTTACAGGCGAATTTGATTATTTCGGCCATGCAAGACAAGTATCGCAAGTTGTATAACGATAATTTTTTGAAAACTTCGGATGTAGCGATTCTGAAGTTCTACTATGCGAGTTTTAAGATTCAGCAACAGAAAGGGCAAGCGGATGTAACTCACTTTCTGCACTCGATAGCCAAAAACTTTCCCCTTTCACAGGAGCCGAGCCAATCACAGCAGGTTCAGCACTCGAATGACCACAGCACAGCCAGCTATCAACCATCCCACTCCCTCAGTACAGGTATAGGCTCGCTATTGTCCGATCTATTTACTCCGAACGGACACGGCTATCCGGGAGACGATAATCAGAATGATTTAACCCTTAAAAATAAGAAACGTAAAAAGAGAAGTTATGGACGACAACGGTAAACCGGCCAAGCGCCGGAACAAATTCGCGGGGAAAGAGGATGTTTCCCGTGAAACGGCAGACCACATACTCTTTGGACAGATAGACCGGATGAGGGAGATTTCCCGTATAAACAACGAAACTACTACCAAAGTCAGAGAAAGCGTAGGCAATTCTGTACGAAAGGCGCATCCCGATCGATACAGAGCGATTCGAGCAGTTGAACCGTTATTTCATCCATGAAATGGAGCGCAAGCTCAAAAAGGTCAAACGCCCGTCCAGAGGCCTGGTTTGGTATATCGTGATGTGAGCTATCACCCTCCTGTCCGCCTTCCTCGCCGGATACTACATACACGAATACCGTAAATGGAAACAGGATGCCACGTACTGGTATAGGCAGTATGAGGAAAGCAAAAAGTCTTGATGTTATCTCGATCCTAAATTAACGGATAATACTAAAGCATGAAAAGCCAGTTGTAAGTCGAGCCTAACAGCTCCCGAAGCCGGATAATTCCACGAGCTTTGAGCAGTTTTACCGTAGCGACGGTTATATTCATGGACTCGGCGATCTTTTCCTGCCGTAATCCCTCCAAGGTCAGCCTGATTACCTCGGCCGTGCGGGATGGCAGGGTATCGATAGCGGCAGAGAGCAGGCGTATGGTCTCGGCCCTCACGTAATTATAATGGATGTCTTCCTCCTGGACCGTCATATTGCCGGCAGGCAAATTGGCGCGTAGTTTCGAACTGCGCAGATGGATATAGCAATAGTTACGCACCGCCGTATAGAGATAATTTTTCACAGATATAACATCCGTCAGCTTTTTACGCTTTTCCCACAGATATACGAATGCCTCCTGGACGATGTCCTTCGCGGCATCTTTTCCCGGGATTATGCTTTCGGCAAACATGAACAGCGCAGGGTAATATTTCACCGTCAAGAGGTTGAATGCCTCCCTGTCGCCTTGCACGATATTATGCATCAGTTCTTTATCGCCCATTATACCGATATCTGACGTGGGGTATTACTGCAAATGTAGGATTTTTTCATTCACGATATATACTTTTCCCCTTCTCATACACCTACATTAAAAACTAAGAACAGCTATGACATTCATAAAATTGACAGAAATATCCGAAATATTATCGCGGATCGCGCTGAATATCCCGATCTCGTCCGAGGAATCCGGACTGCTCAACAGTTGGATTGACGAATCGCCACGCAATAAATTGTTTTATGAGAATATCAAAGACGGTAAAGTCATTTTACGAGACATAGTCGAAGCAGAGAAATATTCTCCGCAGGAAGCAGCGAAATCCATAAATAATATAATTAGCCGGAACAAACGGCGGCGTATCGTTGCATGGGCATCGTCGGTTTCGGCTGCGGCTGTAGCTGTTGTAGCCGTATTGTTATTCCAAAATTGGGGCGATAGCCCCGTCAATGACTTATCCACGATCGCCCGGGCGGATAATATGCCGATCCTTGAATTGTCTGATGGCTCTCGGTATGTGATGTGGCAATCGGGAGCACAGCTCGTTGAGAAAGACGGCACGCAGTTGTTGTTGGAGAACAACGAAGTATTCTACCTGAATAACGATGTTGCAGGAACAGAACTCATTTATAATAGGTTGATCGTACCGCGCGGGTCTGAGGTCCAACGGGTTACATTTGCCGATGGCAGCACCGTCTGGCTCAATTTGGACAGCCGTTTGGAATATCCTTTGAGTTTCACAGGCGACGAAAGGCGGGTACGCCTTGTGGGGGAGGCGTTTTTTGATGTCGTAAAGGATGATAATAAACCTTTTATCGTGGAGTCGGGATCGCAATCCGCTATCGTTTTGGGCACACAGTTCAATGTGAGCACTTATCCGGATGAAAACACTGTTACGACACTGGTTTCGGGGAGTGTGAAAGTACAGATAGCCCATCTTCACGAAGAAGCGATTCTCAGGCCGGGCCAGCAATCTAGATTCGATCCGGATTCGGGAAATTTCGCAATCAGGAATGTGAATGCCCGGAACTTCGCTTCATGGAAAGACGGGGAGATCAGCTTCGACGGCATTTCTTTTGAACAAATTCTTGCGAAAATATCCCGCATATTCGATGTCGAGTTTGATCTTGCCGGTAACAGTGACATAGCTGATATGAAGTTTATAGGTGGTATGTACGCCGATGAAACTTTTGAAACGATGTTGTCTACTCTTAGTAAAGCGGGAAATGTCCAATTTCAACTGAATAAATATGGGAAAATAAAAGTCGAGAAAAACTAAACAAAAAGTGGAGGAACGGTCAATTCCCCCACCTGAAATTGCAATTTGTCTGTTAGCACCAGACGTTAAACTACAAATCCATTTCAAAAGTATGAAAAAAATCTACAAGATGCGTCATTCCCAATCCGGGAAATGGCGTAAAATCCCTTTGGTGATGAAAATCAAGTTTGTTTTACTACTATGCTGTACCGTACAGGTGTATGCTAACCCGTCGTTTTCGCAGCAAGCCAAGTTGGACGTGAACTACGAGAACAGTACGATAATTTCCGTATTGGAAGATCTGAGAGCCCGCACCGGATATCTGTTTGTTTATCGGGAAGGCGTAATATCCCCAGGTCAGCGGGTGTCTGTACAACTCAATGATGCGTCTATGGAAACCATTCTCGATGCGGTGCTTGTGAAAAACGGCTTTGAATATTCTATTCAGGGACAATCTGTTGCGATAAGCAGGGCGTTGGTCGGGCAGCAGCCTGCTCAGGCTACTCCCCCCACTACTGTAAGCGGCACCATCGTCTGTGGGATGGCCGGACAACCTCTTGCCGGCGTTACCGTCGCCGTTAAGAACTCGGGCAGGGGTACGATAACCGGAGCAGACGGCAGATATACGATAACGGCCTGGCAGGGCGACGTACTGGTATACTCTTACCTCGGCAGGAAGAGCGTCGAAATACCATATACCGGCCAGCGGGTGATCGACGTTCGCATGGAAGACAGCGTGGAAGAAATCCAGCAGGTGGTGGTAACCGGTATGTTCGACCGCCGTGCCGAGAGCTTTACGGGATCATCGTCAGTTTTTACGCGCGAGGAGTTATTGACGGTCGGCAACCAGAATGTACTGCGCAGCCTTTCCAATCTCGACCCTTCGTTTATGATAATGGAAAGCCTCGAATTCGGCTCGGACCCCAACCGGATGCCTGAAATAATGCTGCGCGGCCAAAGTTCTTTCGCCGATTTGCAGGGTGAGTATTCGGGCAACCCCAACCAGCCGCTCTTTATTCTCGACGGTTTCGAAGCCTCGCTTCAAATGATATTTGACCTCGATATGAACCGCGTGGAGAGCATCACTATCCTCAAAGATGCCGCGGCGAAGGCTATCTACGGCTCCAAGGCCGGTAACGGAGTTGTGGTTATCACTACAATACGTCCCACGCCCGGAAGGCTGAGGGTTTCTTATTCTGGTTCGCTTGATATAGAGGCTCCCGACCTGACGGGTTACAACCTTATGAACGCTGCCGAAAAACTCGAATTTGAGAGATCGCGCGGTGTGTATATCGGTACCGGAAATAGCGGAACCCCCATCGTGCAGCAGGCATTGGATCGTGAATACAACGCACTACTGCGTAATGTTTTAAATGGTGTTGATACCTACTGGCTAAGCCAGCCGTTGCAAACAGGGATTGGCCATAAACATTCGTTCAATCTTGAAGGAGGCGATGAGCGGATGCTTTACGGTATCGGCCTCGGCTACAACAATACTGTCGGCGTAATGAAAGGATCAGACAGAAATACTTTCTCCGGTAACGTGAACCTTGCATATACCTATAAAAATTTGGTTTTCCGTAATTCACTCGGGGTTGTGCATAATAATGCCAATAATTCACCTTACGGCACTTTTGACGAATATACGAGACTGAACCCCTACTGGGCACCGTATGATGATGATGGTAATCTGATAATGACCTATCGGGGGTGGCATGGCAATACGAGACATAACCCGCTCTACAACGCTACGCTAAACGGGAAAAACTCTTCATCGTATAAAGAATTGCGCAACAACTTCCAGGCGGAATGGAAAGTTTTATCAACCCTCAGGCTCATCGGCCGTTTCAATTATACAAACCATACAAACGAATCGGATCTTTTTTATCCGGCGAGTCACAGTATGTTTATAAATTACGACGAGAGAGACAGTAACCGCAAAGGGCGTTATACAAAAGGGTACGGCGCGTCCACATCTTATCAGGCTGACTTCGGTGTGAATTATAGTAAATCTTTCGGCAAGCACATGTTCTTTGCCAATGCGAGATGGAACATATCGTCACAGGAAAGTGAAAGTTATCGTTTCACCGCTGAAGGATTCGGTAACGACAATGCCGATAATATATCTTTCGGCGCTCAATGGCTGACCGGTTCTCGTCCCAGCGGTTCAAGTAATAACCGTAGAGAGGTAGGCGTTGTGGGGGCATTAAACTACTCTTTCGACGACCGTTATCTTTTCGACGTTTCGACGCGTTCCAGTGCCTCTTCAATGTTTGGCGCCAATAACAAATGGGGGCTTTTCTGGTCGTTGGGGCTCGGATGGAACATTCATAAAGAGGCTTTTGCAAAGGATGTCGAGTGGCTTGACAGGTTTAAGATTCGTGGCTCAGTCGGATACACGGGTTCGCAGAATTTCGACCCATATATGGCAAGGGCGAGATATGAATACTCCGAGCACACTTACGACGGCAGATATGGCCCATTTATCCTTGGCCTGCCTAACGATAACCTTAAATGGCAGCGCGTATTCGACTACAATATAGGTACTGACTTCGTGCTCCTTAATGGTATGATAACCGCCACGTTCGACTATTTTACAGGAATTACTGACGACATGCTGATTAATGTAGCCATTCCTCCCTCAACAGGTTTCTCTACTTTCATGGAGAATCTCGGGAAAATTGAGAACAGGGGATTCGAAACAAATCTGGCGCTTCGATTGTGGCGTGATTCCAATAAGCGCGGCTGGTTTACAGTCTCAGTCTCCGGAATGCACAATAGAAACAGGATAAAAGAGATATCCGACACGTTTGAACATCGCAACAATACACAAAATGCAGATAAAACAGCAACCGCCCCTGCCACTTATATTATCAACGATGAGCTCAGAAAACAATATACCCGCCCGTCTACGCTTTACTACGAAGGGCAGTCTATGACCGCAATCTGGGGTGTGCGCTCGGCAGGCGTTAATCCGATAACGGGAGATGAGGTATTTTACGACCTCGACGGTAACTTAGTCAGAGCCTGGTCGGCGCTCAATCAGGTCGTGATAGGCAACACCGCACCTACACTTAGAGGCAACATCAACCTAAGTGCAGGCTACAAAGGTTTCACATTTGCGGTTTCGGCAAGCTACAAATTCGGCGGCGACAGGTACAACACTACGCTTGTGGATAAAGTTGAAAATGTTTATGCCGAACACAACCTTGACCGCAGGATACTGCAAAGTTGGAATAACCCCGGCGAAGCAGCGTCTTTTACCAGACTTTACATTTCCCAGATGGCTTTCACCGGTGGACAACCTACCAGACCAACATCCCGTTTCATAATGAAAGACAATGAGCTTTATATCTCTTCTGTGAATGCGGGTTACGATTTCCGGAATCTCAGGGCGCTTACGAAGGTCGGTATAGAGCGGTTGAGGGTTCAATTCTATATGAACGAACTTTTCCGTTTTTCGTCCATCGAGATCGAAAGAGGCACAAGCTATCCTTTTGCGCGCAACTTCTCGTTTTCGTTGCAAGCCACATTTTAACCAATTAAAAACGACACAAAATGAAGAAACATATTTCTTTACTGATTTGTTTCACGGCGACGCTAACCTTCGTCTCGTGCAGCGACTGGCTTGATGTGAAACCCTCTACACAGTTAGACAGGGAGGAACTTCTCTCTTCCGAAAAGGGGTATGGCGAAGCCATTGCAGGTATTTATGCACGAATGTGCCGCGCTTCTCTTTATGGCCGTGAAATGACATGGGGCGCTATGGACGTACTGGCAGGGAATTACACAGCCCTCACTCTTCCCGCAATGTACAACGGTATAAAAGAATATGCATACGTTGAATCAGGTGGCTCTTCTGTAAGCACTGATGCTGTCAGAATGCTGGAGCAATTCTGGTCGGGGCTCTATAATGTTATTGCAGGCATCAACTCAATACTTGAAAACATAGATGACAACAGGTATCTTTTCACTGAAGATAATTATTCTGTAATCAAAGGCGAAGCTATCGGCCTGCGTGCTTTCCTCCATTTCGAGCTCTACCGCATGTTTGCCGATGTATATGAAAAGAGTAAAGATCAGGAAATACTGCCTTATGTCGTAAAACTGACACCACTCGTAACGCCCCTGCTTACCGGCGAAGAGATGATGAGTGTTATTATATCCCAACTCGAAGAGGCTGTGAGGCTACTCGAAAACGATCCGATGCGCTTGGGTACCACGCCCCCACATGTATTGGCATCAAGTACTTCTGGTAACATAAGTGCATGGCACAACCGCCGCTTCCACTTTAATTATTATGCGGCAAAAGCGACGCTGGCAAGGGTATATCTCTGGAAAGGCGATAAAGAAAATGCCCTGAGAACGGCACTCGAAGTAATTGACGACCAGCCAACCCGATTCCCATGGGTACTTACAACCAACCTTACTTCTATCGAACTCGGATCGGGAACTAACCAGGACAGGACTTTTGCCACGGAGCATATTTTTGCACTCAATGTAATGAATATGGATAACCTGATATCAGGTTTCCTGAATAACATACCGGTAAGCGATGGAACTAATCTAAGACTGACATCAATGCGGAATATGTTCGCCACAAATGACCAGGGAGTTGACCCGAGGTTCAGGTATATGTACACCATGCATTCCGCCAACGAGTTTATGCTTTCCAAATTTTACCAACCCGCCATGGTTTCTTCCCATTTCAAATACCGTATGCCGCTGATCCGCATTTCGGAGATGTATTACATTGTAGCGGAATGTGCAGACAATTGGGAGGATGGTTTGGAATACCTCGAAATCGTACGCCGCCAGCGCGGATATACCACCATGCCGTTAACCAATGTGAACAACCAGCAAACACTGCTCAATGAGATATACACGGAGTACCGCAAGGAATTTACAGGCGAAGGACAGTTGTGGTTTTGGTATAAGCGACAGCAATCCCCTGCCATTACCAATATGACGTTCAACAGAGGATTGGAGGCATATATATTCCCATATCCGGAAAATGAAATCCTCTATGGAAACCGTGAACTATAAATGCAAACGAATATGAAAACAACGATTAAAGGAATTTTAACGGCTCTTTCCGTAGCGACGCTACTGTCTGCATGTCAAACGGAAAAAGTTATGACCTGGGAGCCGACCGACTGCGTATATTTTGTAAATTCTACCGATATATCGCGCTTCGGATTTGCCACGCTACCCGATCCCACGGTGGAATCGGCAATTTTCACTGTTGAGGTTAATCTCGCCGGCAATCTTGTCGGCCACGACCGTGTATTTTATGTAGAGGTATTGAAAAATGCAGGGCATTCCCAGACAAGATACGAGATTATCCAGCCTTCCATATTGAAAGCCAATGAGAGTACTGCCAATATAGAGATCAGATTGTGGCGGACGCCGAATTTAGATACGGATCGCGATACGATAACCATCAAGTTGAAAGGCTCTAACGATTTAATCGCAGATATGGCGCTCTACAACAGAAATATGGAAAACGTAGCCTCTACGCGCCACATCACGTTTTACAATGGTATAGAGAGGCCAAGTTGGTGGGGTACAGATGCTATGTCGGAGTTCTATTTTGGCAGATACCATGTAATCAAGATGCAGATACTCCAAATAGTTCTCGGAAGTATGGAAAATCCCCGCGCCGACACTGTCGCATGGAATCTATATCGGTTGTTACTGAATAACTATTGCGAGGAACATGATATCAGGTATCCGGATGACGGTACTGAAGTGCGATTTTTACCAGGATATTAAAAACTTTGATCAAGATGAAAAAGATATTTTGTTATATGATTTTGGCAGCTATGACATTTGGCTCAACCGGCTGCTATAAAGACAAGGGCAACTACGACTACACCGATATCGGGAATGTTGTCGTTACTGTTTCATCAGGTATTCACACATATCTGGTTCAAATGGGTCAGCATCTCATAATTCCCGTAACGGTTACTTCCGATGTTCCCGAATCCGAACTGAAGTACATGTGGGAAATATTCGATGAAAACAGCCGGTTTAGAGAATTCGGCGAGGGTAGGGATTTCGACTTCATTATAAGACCTGATAATTATTTCCCTACATTCGGGAGTTATAGTGTCAGGCTTAGAGTATCGAGGGAGATTGACGGCCATACCCATAGCATGTACTCTTCGCTGATTACCATTACTATCAGCGGCGGTGATCTGGGTCTTATGGTGCTGCACGGCAACGATACCGAAAGCGATATAGGAATTATCATGGACCGCCATTTCCTTGTAAGTGCCAATGCTCAGATCGAGGAAAGAATTGTCTATAACAGTTATTCTTCTGTCAACGGAGCAAAAATACCGGGCAGGGGAGTTTTTATAATACAGCAGCACATGACTGGCGGAGTAGTACCAATCGAAACGTGCAATATTTTTATAAGAACTGATCAGGCAGCGCTGTTTGCAGGAGCGGAAGGTATGGTGAAAAAAGGCGATTATATGGATTTGTTCTATTCAACTCCAACTTCGCCTTCCTTGAATAATGGCAATCTGCAAAAAATCCAATTCTACAACAACAACAACAGATGCGTTATAGATGACGGTGTTTTATTTGTTTCAACCGGCTTAGCGAATTCCAGATTCTCTATACCAAAAGTTTTTACCGGAAGGCCGAACCTAAAAGCCTCAAAACACAGTTTTATAGTGAATCAGAATCTGCAGGGCTTGATTTTCGACGAGAACACAAGAGGTTTTATACGTGCCAGTCTTACAACTGTTGGCGAGGTCGCCCCCACTATCATTAATTCTGCCGGCTGGGGACCGTTCAATCCGGCAAATATGCAGGCGGATTTGCTCTATCTCGACAACATCGGAATAGGTGCGAGTGGTAATCATCTTGGCGTATTCCAGGAAGATGATGGGACCATATTTCTTGGCGAAATCAATTTCAATGCAGCAAATACGTCAGACGCAAACGCTTTCGCGGTTGCCAAATACAATATATCGCGGCTTCCGGAATTTGAATCGGCAAAATTCCACGCAGTCGGTGCGAACAGCAGTACTTGCTACTATGCCACAAGCACGGCTGTTTATCAGTATGCCGTACTGCGGGAAAGCGGGACGAGCGACGCACGGAAACTGATGGTGGGCGCTGAACAGGTTCCGTTCACCGGAGAAATTACAATGATGAAGATTCTAAAGTCTCCTGTATTTACAGGCATATCTGCTTATCATCGCGCCAACAGAATGATGCTTGTAGGTACTTACGAAAATGGCGTCGGTACACTCCATGCAATAATGATCGATAACATGACGGGGCAAGCCGAGTCGCATAGAACGTTCACCGGTTTTGGACGCATTTATGACGTTAATCTGAAATCAATGTAATCATCGAACGACCAAACATTAAAAGTATGAAAAAATTACTGATGTTGTTGGCGGCCGTAACAATAAGCCTAAACTGCTACTCTCAGGGAATAATATTCGAACAAGGGTTAACGCTGGAGCAGGTCATCGCGAAGGCTAAAAGTGAGAATAAATTGGTATTTCTTGACTGTTACTACCAAGGGTGTGGACCATGTATATGGGTGCAAAAAAATCTCTTCACGACTAAAGAAGCAGGCGATTTTTTCAACCCTCGTTTCGTCAGCTTCAAAATAGATGTTGTAAATGATGAGGGTGGTCCCGAAATAGCGAAGAAGTACGGAGCCACCGTATACCCTACTTTCCTGGTGCTTAACGGTGACGGCGAAGTGCTGAAAAAGCAGATAGGATTCGAAAGGGATATAAGGTCATTCATAGCCCAATTCCGCCCGGTGACGGATCCGGATATATTGGACAAATCCAGAGAGAATTATATGCAGAATAAAAATCTGGAGAACGGGTTGGAATATATGAGCCACCTGAAAAATGCCGGTTACAACGATGAGGCGCACGATATTATACGAGAAATTTATTTCCTGCGGCCGTCGCACAAGTACAATGAGGAGTTGTTGAGAACCGCCATGGTCAACCTGCCCATATCCGATCCGGTTATTGACGATATCCTGTTGAATAGACCGGAGGCCGAATGGCGTTTGGGCGCATATAAAATAAACGATTTAATCAGGGGTATTTATGTGGAATATCTCAATCCCGTGGTAAGAGGACAGAGGAAAATGCCGAAGCAGGATATAGAAAAAGCAGCGCAGATTCTCGCAATAGTAAGCAACCCCAGATGGCCGAATATGGCATATATTGGAAGGATTGCACTGATGATAAACGATGACGACTATGGAGCGGCAGCCGATTACTTTTCCGCCATAAGCATGGCCCGGGGATTAGATCGCGACACTTACTTTATGGCAAGGAATGTATTTCAAAATCCGAAAGTTAAAGATCTGCCCGAAGAGCAAAAAGCTAAAATAAGGAAGTTTCTGACCGAACAGGCAGCTGCCTTCAAAAGTTATGCCGGAAGTTTAGAAAATTTAGAAAAAGCACTTCAATAACAATAGCCCGACCCTGTTGCAATGCGGCTCTACCAATAAAACAAAATCGCTAAGATATTGCACAGCAATATCTTAGCGATTTTGTTTAACACCCAGCGCCGAGACCAATTACGGATTACAAAAGCTCACTAAGCCTCCATGCCTGAATATGCTTGATGCCGCCTTTTGATGGCAGGGTAATTTCGTCAAGTGAAACGACTATTTTTTCAAAACTGTCGTCGATAGCCTCTAATGAGGAGTACTCCCGGTCGATTGTTTGCCTGTCCACCAATATATAGGCGCATTGAACGTAAAGGACGCGGTCGCCCTTGATGGCGACAAAATCGACCTCTTTATTCCGCAAACTTCCGACATATACATCAAATCCTGCACGACATAGTTCCAGGTAGATCAAATTATCGACCATGTAGCCAACCCCATATCCATAACCCGGATAAAGATAATTCTTGTAGGCTAAATCGTTGATATAGAATTTGGCATTGCCCGACAGCGTATCTTTGCCTTTTATGTCGTATCTGTTGCAGCGGTGGACAAGAAACGTATCTTCGATATAGCCTATATAGGCAGAAACGGCATCATAACTCGTCCGGCGCCCCAGCCCTTTGAAATACTTGACTATGTTGGCGATGGAAGTAAAATTCGAGGCATTGTTCACCAAAAAGACAAAGATATCTTCGAGTAGTTGCGGGTCTCTTATGTTGTAGCGTTGAATAATGTTACGCAGCAATACGGTGTCCTTTAACGCAGACACATAATTACGTTTAAGTTCCTGTTTTTGCAGCATGAAAAGCTCGGGAAGTCCGCCGCTGTTCATATATTCCGTATAGCTTTGCCGCCCGCTCTCTTTTTGAGTAATCCCCAAATATTCGGAATAACTGAACGGGAATATCTCAAATTTGACATATCTGCCGGAAAGTAGCGTTGCCAATTCGCCTGATAGCATCTTTGAGTTCGAGCCGCTAATGAATATCTCATAGCTTTCGACAAAATCCTGCGAATACGAATTGACAATCGTTTCCCAACCGTCTATCATTTGCACCTCATCTATAAAAATATAGACCTTGCCGACAGGTTTCAGCTCTTTTCTGTACGACTTTACCAGCTCGTCCAAATCTTTATAGGTTTTCAGAAAATCGAACTCGGCAAGTTCTCGGTTGATATACAGTGTATTTTCAGGTTTCGCGCCGTTATCGACAAGCTGCTTGGCGATCTGTCTTAAAATATAGCTTTTGCCGGAACGACGCTGACCTACAAGCACTTTGATAAGCCTGTTGCCGACATAGCCGGCTATCTTGTCGGAGTACTCACTCCGTCGATATCCCAAGTCGGAGACGTTTGAATCCCATAAATTATACTTTCGCAGAAGCGCTATTTTTTCGTTCATAGCAGAATGTTTTGCGCAAATATAGATATTTTTCGTTTATATTTGAATCTGATGCAAAGTTAAGACAAGGTTTTCGATCATGCAAATTTGGCAACTACTTCAAAATCAATAATTTACAAAAATCAGGTATAACTTACAACGAAAAAAATCGATTGCAAATTTCTCTCTTTCATTTGTAAGCGAAATGTTTTAGGGACGTAAATTTCTCTTTATATTATTTTAGAGTAGCTCGCAATTCTTTCAGTCTGTTTGCCGCTTGAATATTGTCCACCTTTATGTAGCGCATAAACGCTGCCGGACTTTTGTGTCCGGATATCTTCATAAGCTCCTCGGCTGACACTTTACCTTTTTTCTCTTCAATATATAAATCCAGCGTATCGAACATATTGACCCGATTAGAACGTTGCTCATACTCACGGTTCTTCTCCAATTCCAGCAGAACGAAGTCCACAGTCGGGTCAATGCCGTTATCTTTCGCATAAGTCAATATTTCGTCCAACTTTGATGTTATTTTTGTCAGGAGAGAGTCAATCTCCTCGAACTGCGGGCAGGCGCGTTTAACCCACCTCTTTTTATCATCCCGATGGTCGGGTCTTATATTACAGCCGGTAGCTATAAGCGTCCGTTTAGTGCGATCATAGTTGTAGCGCACATATAACGGTGTTTTTCCGTCAGTGGCGATATAATTAGGTTTAACATAGGGATAGAGTACTGCCATACCACAAACTGATAATCAGCAAGTTAGCCGCCTAATGGCGGCTTTTCTTTTGCTTTTTTCTCCGAAAATTTGGTTTTTGCACGTTTTTTACGAACTTTTGCGCACATTACCGCATCAAAAAAGCGTAAATCATTCGACGAGATTTTCCTGAGACCGCAAAAGGTTTATCTCGTGGGAAATCTCGCCGCTTAATCATTCGGCTATTTTGTAGTAAATCTGTCGGGACAGGACACTTGGACCTATTAAATTATACCGGAGACGATCAGGGCATACATATATTTAATGATATATTCTTTGATCTCTTTCGATGATATCTGGATGTGTTTATCAACGGTCCGTCGTGCAATATTCATTTCTGCGGCAATATCATCAGCCGATTTACCTTCGAGCCTGCTCTTGATAAAGACCTGCCTGCGCTGAGGCGGCATTGCAGCAATGGCCTCGTCCAGTATCCGGCGCAATTCAGATTCCACATAAAAGTCCGTATTATCTTTCGCCGGAGATATGTCCCCGGCTATTATTTTTTCCTGATACTGTGACCGGACCTTACGGTGTGACAGGTGATTGATGCACATATTACGGGTGGCGTTGAAAAGATAACCTCTCACTTTTTCAGGATCGATATTATCGATTTTCTCCCAAAGGTTCACAAAACAATCGTGTACGATATCCTCCGCATCCTCCTTGCTGTGCAAATATTCCACGGCATAGGCCACAAGCCCTTTGGCATAAGTAAAGAATAGAGATTCGAAAGAATCGCTCAATAATCCGAACTTATCATTCGTGCGCTTACGCATACCGGCTGAGTATAATGCAAAAATAATATAAAAATTTCATTCCGGTTACGCATTTCGCCTCTCTAAACTGTAGCATATATAAAAGTCAGGTAAATGAATAAGATCGAATCACAAGACAGGTACTGCCGAACCGATGAAGAGTTGGAAGATATCCTCAGGACTATCGAGATCATGGACGGAGTCGACGACGTCGGACTATATGAAAGAGTCGGCAATACGATACGGAAAAAACACCTTCGTCGGCGAAGAAGATTATTGCTGCGCAACGTCGCAGCCATAGCCGTCCCGCTTTTGCTGGCGGCGGTCGGGGTATGGCTCTATACGGACAATCCTGCGGAAGACGGCGTAATAGTCCGGCATACTGGCATTCCGAGACTCATAATGCCCGACGGCGGTGAGGTCGTTTTGGATGATACCAGGACCGGACATATTGCCGACGAAATCGATGTTATGCTGGAAAAGGAAGATGGCACTCTGTTAATGCGGAGAAAAGATGCCGCCATCGATATTGCGGATATGCGCTATTACGGACTGGAAGTGCCCAGGGGAGCCAAATTCGACATTGTCCTCGAAGACGGGACACGCGTATGGATGAATGCCGATTCGTACCTCCGCTATCCGGCTGTTTTTTCCGGCGGGGAAAGGCGTGTCTTCGTAGAGGGAGAGGCATACTTCGATGTAGCTCCCGACGCCGAAAAACCGTTTATCGTCGAAACGAACAGGCAGGTACTGACCGTACTCGGAACGCGGTTCAATATATCGGCATACAAAGACGACGGTGTGATCTACACAACCCTCATCGAAGGGAAAGTATCACTCAAAACCGTCGGCACACATGCCGAAATCACTCTTGTTCCGGGAATGCAGGCACGACTGAACCTCGATTCCGATCAGTTCACGCAGCATAAGGTAAAGGTGGCGGACATGGCGGCATGGCGCGAAAATGTTATCGTTTTCGAGGGCAATACACTCGAACAGATGATGACGAAACTGGCGCGCATATATGATATAGAGTTTGCTTTTGAAGACGAAAGCATTAAAAGTCTGCTAACCCGCGGTACGATGTCCGTAAAAAACGATATTTCCCAGATATTGAACTTGATCGAAGCCTCCGGGGAAGCCAGATTCGACATAAAAGGCAATCGGATAAACATAAAGAGCGCCAAATAAAAACATGAGGGGATCTGGCCATCCCCCCATGCAGTGATAAACTCCGTCTGCACGGTGCAGACGAATTCAAACACAACACAAATATATGAAAAATTTTAACTACTGCCATTTCCCGTCCGGGACGTGGAGAAAAATTCTTTTCTTCATGAAGCTCAAACTCATCGTTTTGCTCTGTTCGGTCGGGACTTTGTCGGCCTCACAGACCTACTCCCAGCAGACGAAACTCGACGTGCTATACGAGAGGGTTTCGCTTGTAAAAGTGCTGGAAGACCTGAGAACACAGACCGGCTATCATTTTTTCTATTTCGATGGAGTCGTTCCGCAGGATGTTTTCGTCACGATCGATCTCAGGCAGGCAAACATCAACGAGATCCTTAATGAAATCCTGGTCAAAAACGGATTTACTTACAAGATCGACGAGGACACCGTATCTATCGGTCGTGCCCAGACTCCACACGTCCAGACACCCCGCGTCCAGACACCGCAAGCCGCAGTTGTTCGGGGTAAAGTCACTGAACCCGACGGCACACCTATCATTGGTGTGACCGTTGCACTGAAAGGTATGAGAGGCGGAACAATAACGGATGCTAACGGAAACTTTACCTTGCAGGTGCCACCTGCCGACAGAGCGATACTGGTGTTTTCATTTATCGGAAAAGAGCTTGTCGAGGTCGCTTATACCGGACAGCCTGAGATTACGGTTACGATGAAAGATGTCGCCGCCGCCATCCAAGAGGTCGTGGTGACCGGAATCTTCGATCGTCGTAGGGACAGTTTTACCGGATCGTCAAATACGATTTCAGGTGAGGAATTAAGCAGCCTCAGCTCGGGTAATATCCTTCGTGCGGTCGAGATGCTCGATCCGGGGTTCAGAATGGATGTAAATAATATGTACGGATCGAATCCTTCGGTCATACCGCAGTTTCAAATGCGCGGACAATCGAATATGGGCGACTACTCCACAGACGGAGATGTTATCTTTCGCGGTGATCTGGATACACACCCCAATCAGCCCCTGTTCGTGCTCGACGGTATGATAGTAGAGGTAACGAAGATCATAGACTTAGACCCGGCCCAGGTTCAAAGTGTTACCGTACTCAAAGATGCAGCGGCCATGGTTCTCTACGGATCGAGGGGTGCGAACGGTATCGTCGTGGTCGAAACAAAATCTCCTCAACAAGGTTCGCTGCGGGTGTCTTATAATGGTAATTACAAATACCTGGCGCCGAACCTTAACGGTTATAATCTGCTTAATGCCGCAGAAAAACTGCAACTAGAAAAGAATGCCGGCATTTATGAAGCAGGAACCACTCCGGCAGCGATCAATCGTTTATATAATGATTACAGATTCCGCATGCTGGATGTACTGCGCGGTGTGGATACTTACTGGTTGGCGAAACCTTTGACGTCGGCATTCAATCATCGTCACGGTCTTAATTTGGAGGGTGGAGACAATACTCTTCGTTATAAGTTATACTTCGGAGTGAACAGCGCTCCGGGTGTGATGAAGAAAACCGGCGTCGAAGGCAAAAGCGGAAGTATCGACCTGCGTTATCGCTACAAAGGGCTTCTGGTGTCGAATGTAATGTTCGTAGACCACACTGTAAGCAACCGTACTTCTCCGTACGGAAATTTTACCGAATATGCCCGTATGAACCCATATTACCGTTACTATGACCTGAACGGAAACATGCAGCGTTATCTGGAAACATACTATAACTTCGGTATGGAGTACAGCGGTAGCGGCGGTATGGAGAACCCCGCCTGGGACAGTCTGCTGAAACAGAAAAATCAGAATAAGGCTTTCGAAGTACGTAATATATTCAGAGCAGAGTATCTGGTGACGGAGAATCTACGCCTGACATTCGATGCGACTATCAGCAGGATTTCATCGGACACCGATGTATTCCTGCCCGCAGAACATTCTTCATTTGGCTCTGCTACTTTCCTGACCCCGGAACTCAGAGGCTCTTACAGTTGGACTCACAATACTTCCGACAGCTTCAATACGAGCCTCATGGCCAGCTATAATAAGATGTTCGGCAGACACTTACTGGCTGTTTTTGCGCGCGCCGAGATAAACCAGCGTAAAGTTCGTATCGCAAACAATTTCGCTACCGGTTTCCCGAATGAAAATATGGATGATATATTCCTCGGGGCGAGAGCGAATGATCCTACGGGCAGCGAGAGCACCTATCGTTCGATAGGCACGGTCGGAACGGTCAGCTATTCCTACGACCGGCGCTATGCATTCGATTTCAGCGGACGGATCGACGCTTCGTCCGAATTCGGACGCAATAACCGCTTTGCACCTTTCTGGACGACAGGTCTTCGCTGGAATGCCCATAATGAAAATTTCCTGAGAGATTCCAAGATCATCAACGAACTCGTGCTGCGCGGGACTTACGGTATCACGGGTTCGCAGGGTTTCACCCCCTATCAGGCGTTGCAAATGTACACATACGACAATATGATGTATGTTTATAACGGTTCGGATGTTCTCGGTACGGTAATAAGATCTCTGGGTAATCCCGATCTGAAATGGCAGAAAACCGATAATTACAACCTCGGACTCGATTTCACTTTGTTCGATCGTATTTTTAGCGGACGTTTCGAGTATTACTATAAATACACTAAAAATACCCTTCTCGATTTCTCGCTGGCACCTTCTATCGGTTTCACCGAGATTGTCGATAATATGGGAAATATCTCCAACGAAGGCTATGAGGTTACCTTGCGTGTTATGCCGTATAATAACCCTGCCCGGCGTTTGAATGTTTCTATCGTCGCGATGGGAGGTCACAACAAGAACACGATCCGCAGTATTTCCAACGCATTGCGCGTGCGTAACGAAGAATCGCGTAACAGCACGACAGATCGCCCTCTCCCGCGTTACGAAGAAGGCTATTCGATGAGCCGCATCTGGGTCGTGAAGTCGCTGGGTATCGATCCTTACGACGGGAGGGAAGTATTCCTTACCCGTGACGGTCGGATGACCAATATATACAACAGCATGGATCAGATACCGTATGGAGATACGGAACCGACATTACGCGGAAGTTTGAACCTTAACGTAAACTGGAAAGGTTTCAGCCTGACAATGGGTAACAGATACCAGTTCGGCGGGCAGCTTTTCAATCAAACTTTGATAGACAAAGTGGAAAATGCAAATCTCCGTTACAACGTAGACCGCCGTGCATTGACCGAACGCTGGCAGAGCCAGGGTGAACTGACTGCATTCAAAGGGGTTTCCACCGCCGCCGCAGGGCAAAGTACAAGAGCATCTTCCAGATTCGTGATGAATAACAACGAATTCGTACTCTCTACGATCAACCTTCAATACCGTTTCGAAAGCCGCTTCAATCCGTTCATCAAACGTATGGGGCTGAGCAGTGCATCCGTAGGATTATACATGGAGGATATGGGCCGTTTGTCGACTATCAAAATGGAGCGCGGTATCAATTATCCGTTCACAAATTCGGTATCGATGTCCTTAAACCTCGTATTCTAAAAATCTGACGTGCTATGAAAAGAATAATAAATATCCGGATACTTTTCCTTACGATTCTTTGCCTGGGCTTTGCTTCGTGCAGAGACTGGCTCGACGTTCAACCTAAGGTTGCTGTCAGTGAAGAATTACTGTTCTCGAAAGAACAAGGCTACAAAGAAGCCCTTACCGGCATCTACATGTCCATGAACAAGACTTCTCTGTATGGTCGTGAATTGACTTACGGACTGATCGACGGATTGGCCCAACGTTACCGTCCCAGCCCTTCTATTTACTCCATCGACTATACAAGCCCTCTTAACTACCAGTTTCCTTCTACTCATAATGAAAGTAGAACCAATGCTATATGGAGAGACGGTTACAATGTGATCGCCAATATCAATAACCTGCTGTACTGGTTAGACGAGAAAGGCCATGAAGTGACTTTCACCGAAGGGTATTACAATATCATAAAAGGTGAAGCATATGGACTTAGGGCATTTATGCATTTCGACCTGCTGCGTATGTGGGGACCGATATATATGAATAACCCCGCCGACAGATCGATCATCTACCGCAGCGCATTGAAGCGCGAAGACCTCCCTTTGGAATCTGCGAATCAGATCATCGAAAAAATTATTGCCGATCTTAAACTCGCCGAAGAATTACTGGAAAATGATCCTATGAATCTCGTTTTCCCCACTTCGGTATATACACATAGAGGATTTCTGGATTTCCGCTTCAAACGTTTGAACAAATATGCCGTGAAAGCCATGCTGGCAAGGGTGTATATGTACAAAAACGATAAGGAAAATGCCTTGAAGTATGCAAGAGAGGTTATCAATGCGAGAAGACCGAATTCCGATCCGATGTTCAGACTGGTAACCGATAATACTCAGGACAGGGTCATGTCCACGGAGTTGATCTTCTCGCTAAGTATGAAGGATTTCGATGTGCAGGTGGCCGCAGATTTCAGGATATGGATGATGGGTAATTATTACTGTTCTTCCAGTGATTTTGTCTACAATATTTTCGATGTAACCGTAGACGGACGCAATGATATGCGCCTGCGCGAGGGACAAGGATTCCTGTTAGGCACTACGGGCGCTATGACATTGAAATACGATCAAACGCGCGCATTTTCGTTTTCTGTCCTGAATACGATGCCGCTGGTCCGTCTGCCTGAGATGCACTATATAGTAGCCGAATGTACCTCCGACCTGCCGGAAGCCACACACCATATCAATCTGGTACGGGTAGCACGCGGTATCAATACGGTATCTCCATTCCAAAATGAAGCTGAGCGTATAGCTGCTATCGAGAAAGAGTACCGCAAGGAATTTTATGCCGAAGGGCAGCTTTGGTATTTCTACAAACGCCATGCTTACAGGCGTTTTACGGGGTATCCGACGACACTGCCGGATCTGACCGATGCAAACTACCGTTTTGCTATTCCGGAAGACGAAGCAGTTCTGGGTTTAATCAACTAATAAATCTCTGACCTATGAAAAATATATTTGTAAAAATCGCGCTGTTTGCTTTCCTGCCGCTGGTTATAGCCGGATGTACGGAAGAGGAAGTATTCAGGTATAACGAAGCTACGCGGGTTGTATTCGTATCTGTTGGCGGCGATGAGAATAACACGTTTGCAAAAGCCTACGATTTCACTTCTGTTTACAACCCTTCCATTCTCGACAGTGTCGAGGTGCGTATTCAGGGCATGGCTATTTCAAAAGACCTGACGGTTAAGCTCGATATCGAACCGGTCGAAGGGTTCGCCTCTCCGGATGTCGTATTTATAAGCGATCCGGTGATTCCGGCTAACAGCTATACCGCTAAACTGTATTTTCGGATTAACCGTCCGGCGAATGGCGGGGTAACTTTCAGAGGCAATATTGTTATCGACTATGAAGCGTCCGGTCTGGAACCGGGCATAATGGAGCGCAGTAAATTCACGATAACCGCTGACGACAGCTTTATTTATGAATGGGGAACGGACAAGTATCTCAAAATCACGCTCGATACATATAACGAATGGCTGGCGCCTCTGATCGGCGCACCGTCGTCTATAAAAGTACGTTTCATGGTGGGTAACGATGCAACCCTGAGACGCTGGTATCCTAACGGGCTGCCGGATTACGTCGCCGATGTCAGACGCGGCGGGGTCTGGCCAAGCTATGTGATAGGCGATCTCGAAGACGCTTTGTTCCGCTATAACAGAGATAATCCGGGTAATCCGCTGACGGATGAAAATGGGAATCCGGTTGTATTCCGGCCTTAATCTCCGGCTTAACGGATGTTGTTTAACGACTAAAATTTTGAACTATGAATGCAAAACAAATATTTGTGTTATCCGTGATCACAATGTTGGCATTCTCCTGTTACGAAGACAAGGGGAATTACGACTACGACTATTCGGTAAATGATATTAATGTCGTGATGAGAAGTGTTTATGGAACACGTATGGAAGCCCAGACGTTCACGATCACACCCACTATCGAACAGTCTCGCTACACAGGAACCGATAACCTTAGTTTCGCCTGGTTTGTCAGCGATAACCCCAACGAGAAAGGTACGGAGTTCGGTACTGACGATCATATAAATATAGTGATCGATCCTGCGGAAGCCAATTTCAGATATAACCGCTTTTTCAGGTTGTATATTACCGACGTGCTGACAGGAATCGAGCAAATGTTCTTTACCGAATTGCGTATCGCGAAACCGTATGAAGGCGCATGGATGATACTCCACCACCAGGAAGGCATTTCTCGTATAGCTTCGTTGGAATACCTCGGCAATGACATGGTGATCGATAACGATGCTTATTACTCCAAAACGGGACACAGGCTCTCCGGCACCGGTTACAGCCTCGGAGTATTTCATGCTTATAGTCCTAAACAGGGCAACAGTTCGCTCACTGCATTTTTTGCGTTTACTTCCAATCCGGAAGAGAGCGGGATGCTTGCACAGGATGATAATTTCAGGCTCGTGGCAAATACTCAGCGTATGTTCCCTGTGGATTTGGCTTCATTCGACCCCGCAAAAATATACGGTTGTCGCCGTATGATAGGGGGAGGAGTTATCGCCAGTAACGGATATGTGTTTCAGGGAGCAAATAATTCGGGAGCGATGGGCAGAGCTGTACTTGATAATGCCGCAGCCGAAGATAGCCCTGACTTCTACATTTCACATATAGCTATGGTGTCACAAAGCTATCTGTTATTTGACGGACTTAACAACCGTTTCCTTCAACTCTACACGCGCGACAACACTACATGGGTCGGTTGGTCGGGAATTCCCGATATGACGCGTGGTAGAATAGAGAGGATACGAAATACTCCTTTGAACAATCAGTCGATCGATCCTAATAATATAGGGTCCGATAAGCAGATGGTGTATATGGGATCGGGACATTACCTGGGATTTAACAACACTGCACCCTGGCAGCGCTATACGATGTATGCTTACGCCGTCAATCGTGACACACCGAAATCTCATATATTCGTGTTCCACTCACGTCCGATGCTTACTGTCGGCGATAATTCGGACCCTGCTCCGTTCACCGAATATTACGTTATCGATACTCCCGCCGGAGTCGATGGAAATACACTTATGGCCAGCAGTATAGAATACAATCGTATATTGTTCTATGCTATCGACAACAAAATATACAGGCTCGATTTTGCTTTGGCGGAATCGCAGCCAACGTTGATCTGGCAGCATCCTGATCCAGGAGCAACGCCAATAGCACTTAAATTTGCCGATGATACTTCTTCTAACAGAGATATCGGGTCGAATTATCCGGATGCAATATTCCCTCTGGATCGTACTCTGGGGATAGCGTACAATATGCCTGACGGCAGCGGTGAACTGGTAGTGTTGGTTCTCAACAGCGCAGGCAGAGCCGAAGAAGGAATGCACGGCGGTTTCCCGACAGTTCAGCGGCATACCGTCAGTGCGGACGGCCGGAAATTCGGCGCTATCAAAGACATTGTCTTCATCTAAATCTAAACCTAAACTTCTAAATGTTAAGCGGGAGAACGATTAGTTCTCCCGCTTAGAGCTCACATTCACTAAAAATCCATAATCGTAATGAAAAATATCTTGATTATCGCTGTTGCAGCATTGACATTTTTTGCTTGCAAACAACAAGAAACCACCTTCACCATTACCGGCACCGTAGCCAACCATGAAATGGAGGGTGCACAAGTCAGAATGATCCAATTCATAGATGGACAAATGCTCACAATGGATTCAGCCCTGATTGTTGATGGAACCTATACGTTTACGGGCTCTGTCAAAGCACCTACTAATGTCCGGTTGAATCTGGCCGATCCCCGAACAGGGCGGATGTCTTCTCCTCTGCATCACAACGTGATTCTTGAAAATGCAAGAATCAACATAACCACTGATGCAGAAGGGGACAGCAGAGTTTCAGGAACAAAAAACAATGACATTCTTCAAGCGTTTTTGGATGCCGAACTAATTCTTCAACGGAAAAGAAGAGCATCATCATCTGAGGAAGAGTCTCGCAAATACGTCGATGAACTGCAAGAACTCAGAATAGAATTTGCAAAAAACAACATCAACAATCCCGCCGGTCAGAGTCAATTGAATAATCTAAGGAGTAGTCTGCCGATTGAACAGCTGAAAGAAATCATCGCCCATGCAACCCCTGCAACCTTGCGAGTGCCCGAAGTGGTAAGAATTGTAGACTACGTTCAGGCAATAGAACAAACGGCTATCGGACAACGGTTCGTTGATCTTCGGATGCCCGATGTCAACGGGAAAGAAATTGCCATTTCCGATTTTGCCGGAAAAGGCGACTATGTACTCCTTGATTTTACAGCTGTTTGGTGCGGCCCGTGTCGTGCGCAAAAACCGGACATGATCGCAACTTATAACAGATTCAAAGACAAAGGGTTTAATATTGTCGGCATTTGGTTCGACAGAGATCATGAGACATGGGCTAACGGTATGAAAGAACTGAACATGCCTGACTGGCCGCAAATGTCGGATTTGAAATATATCCGAAGCGAAGGTGCAATACGTTATAATGTTTCGAGCCTTCCGCACTCGGTGTTGCTTGATCCGAACGGCATCATTATCGCAAAAAACATAAAGGGCGAAGAATTGGATGAGAAATTAGAGAGACTTCTCGGAAGATAATATAAACCCGTAGGCACGGATCCTAAGCGGAGTCGAAGGACCCGCGCCAATTAACACAAAAACCCATAACAATCAAATCTTTTACACATGAAAAAAATACTAGTCTTGGCATTATTTGCGCTCGTTTCGTCGCAGGTTTTCGCACATGAAAAACAAAACCTCAGGGTATTGTACGTCGGTGGTTCAGCAAATTTGGGCGGCGGTCGCGGTAGTTCTGCTGCCGAGACCGAGAGAACTGCCGAAAGCGCCAGACAAAGAACGGCCGCGTTCGAGGCGTATCTGAATGAATATTTTACCCATGTCGGAGTTGTTCAGGGGAAAGACTACACGGAGAATATGTCAGCCCGTTACGATGTCACCATATTCGACGGTGCGATAACCCCGATATCCGGATCAGGCAGAGATGCACAATATCTTTCGGAAGATTTCGCTAATCCGGCTATGATGTTGGCGGACACGAGCCCTCTGTTAGGAGTTCCGATAGGCCTTAAATTCGACCATTATTGTCTTTGTCTTTGGGATCATGCTCTCAACTTCGACCTGAATCACCAGATATTTGCAGGCCCGTTCCCTGTACGGATAACCGTTGAACATCAACCTACGCCCGATGCGGCAAGCATTTACGTAACCTACTTCCCAAACCGCAATGTCCCCGATACGATGCCCATGTGGAGAGTGCAGCATTTTTTAAGGTTAGAAGGACAACAGGGGTCGGGAAACAGGATCGGATTGGTTTCAAGGTGGTTGGGATTCACGGACTCCCCCGACAGTGAGTTCATATCGAGCGGCACGTGCGAAAAAAGCCCTTTGGCAGTTGCAATAGGACGGCACGGCAATTATTTTCACTGGGGATTTTCAGCTTCCCCACCCTTTATGACCGATGAAGCGAGACAGGTCTTTGCAAATGCCGTGGTATATACTTCGACGCTGAAAGGGGAGAGAGTTATTGCAAGAAAATATCACGACAGGGTCGCTACGAAAGAATACGTGGACGAGATGTTGTATTTCGCCACCAGAGATCATTACAATGTGGAGATAGCCAGAGCCGCTGCGGTTGCTGACAGTAATGAAGCTATACTCAAGGTAGCTCTTGAAAAACAGGCCAGAGGAGAACCTCTTGTAGGAAGAGAACGATCTATTATAGGTTATCGACGGCCTCCGGTTCAGACTTATGAGGATTTTCTCAGAAGAGCGTTGGGAGATAAATTCGAGAGATGGGGTAACGACATGGAGGGGTATAGCAGATTTTACACCGATAACTTACCCTATCTGTACGCAGGTTCTCTGATATTCTATGACTTTATCGTCGATGAGGATGTCAAGAGTCTGGGCATCCCGAACAACGACATAAGACTGCTGGACAAGGCCATATCCATGCTCGAAAGGAACGAGGATGTGGCAAAGGCCCGCAGGATACTCGACAGATACACCCTCTGCACATTCGAAACGGCGAAAGAGTGGCGTGACTGGTTCGAGGCGAACAAATCCCGGATATTCTTCACCGAAAGCGGCGGCTGGTATTTTATGGTGAACACGCTCGATCCCAATGAGCCGGGCAATAATTACAGGGCTAAGGCAGCCCGCAGGGCCGAATAACACCGATCAATCGATAAAATAGAAATATCATGAAAAAGTATCTATTACTGGCGCTGTTTGCGATCGTTTCGTTGCAAGTTTCCGGCCAGACGAAACAGAACCTCAGGATATTGTATGTCGGGGGTTCATCGAATTTGAGCAGCGCTGCTTCTGCCGAGAGACAGGCCGAAAGCGCCATACAAAGGACGGCTGACTTCGAGCAATATCTGAATCAATATTTTACCCACGTCACGGTCGTTCAGGGAGCGGACTACACGGAGGATATGTCGGCGGGATATGACGTGACCATATTCGACGGCCTGATAAAACGGACGGCAGAAATAAAAGAGGAACTGGACAGTGACGGGAATCAGGTCAATTATTACAGTGCGAGATACCTTTCGGACGGTTTCGCTTATCCGGCTATGTTATTGGCGGATATGGGTTCGAGACTGGGCAGTGGAATAGGACTGAAAACGGACTGGTATTGCCTTTGCATGTGGGATCATGCTCTCAACTTCGACCTGAATCACCATATATTCAAAGGCCCTTTCCCGGTGACTGTAACGATAACGGAAGAACCCACGCCAGAGGCGGTATATAATTACCCGTATTATCACGATGGCCCGATACCGGACACCGTGCCGATGTGGAGAGTGCAGCATTTTTTAAGGGGAGGAGTACAGGGAGCCAGGATCGGAATGGTCGCGCGGCCCTGGGGATTCCTCGACTCTCCCGACAGTGAGTTCATATCGAGCGGCACGTGCGAAAAAACCCTCGATGCGGTGGCCATAGGCAGGCACGGCAACTATTTTTATTGGGGATTTTCGGCTTCGCCCGGTTTCATGACCGACGAAGCGAAACAGGTCTTTGCAAATGCTGTGGTCTATACTTCGACACTGAAAGGCAAGGAAGTCATCGCGCGGAAATTCTACGAACGTGCGGCTACGAAAGAATACGTAAAGGAGATCATCCACTCTACCTCCCGTGAAGGTTACGAATACGGACTTACACTGGCCGATAAAGTTGCCACCGGAAATGAAGCTATGCAAAGAGTGGCTCTTGAAAAACAGGCCAGAGGAGAACCTCTTGTAGGAAGGGAGGCAATCATGTTGAATTACAGACGGCCTGCGCCGCAGGCCTTTGAGGATTATCTCAGACGCGGTTTCAGGCCGGCAGAGAAGTTCGATATATATGGAACTGACCCGGAGGAATACCATAAATTCTATCTTGATAATTTTCCATATCTGTATGGGGCTGCGATGTTCTATAAACTTATCGTCGACGAAGATGTCAAAAGTCTGGGCATACCTAACACCGATATAAGATTGCTGGACAAGGCCATATCGATGCTCGAAAATAACGAGGATGCGGACAAGGCCCGCAGGATACTCGACAGATACACCCTTTGCACATTCGAAACGGCGAAAGAATGGCGGAATTGGTACGAGGCGAACAAATCCCGGATATTCTTCTCCCAAAGCGGCGGCTGGTATTTTATGGTGAATACTCTCGACCCCGACGTTCAGGGTAATGATTACAGGGCCAAGGCAATCCATACGGCATCGAAGGCCATAATGCTGAACAGAACCGACCACAGGAATCCGGTGGCTGCGGGGGCAGGCCTTGCGACCATGTGCAGCGGAGAGCAGTTGATCGTCATAAAATTTGCGGTTCATCCCGGCTATCATATTTACGGATATGTCTCAGAAGAAGACCCGTATACCACGACGGAAATAGATATTACGCTGCCCGAAGGATACAGATTTACCGGAAATCTGATATCTCCTCCTGAGCAATATTACAACAGTTCCGGCACGACGATATGGGATGGCGAATTCATCTTCGTGAGGCCAATAGAAGGAGTCGGAGCAGGGGATATCGTAATCAAATATTCATACCAGTGTTGCGACCCGCAGATATGCTTCCCGCCTGAGGAAAGAGTTATCAGCCTGAGAACCACTTTGGTAAGAAGCAGTCGCTAAAATATTTTTAAGCATGAGGAAGTCGATTTTATTCATCATAGCGATATTTTGTTCACTCACGGCAATGGGCCAGGTGAATATTCAGGATATTTCGCTCAAAGAAGCCGTCGCGCAGGCTAAGGCGACCGACAAGAAAGTAATGATAATCGTTTGTGCCACTTGGTGCGGGCCATGTCAGATGCTTGCAAGAGATGTATTTCCCACCGAAGAGGCAGGAGACTACATCAACGAAAGACTGGTCGTAGTGAAATATAATGTCGACGTGGCCGATCCGGAAAATCTGGTAAGAGATCATCATGTCTCGGCACTCCCTACATTTATCTTTATCGACGGGAACGGAGAGGAATATTCTAGATATGTCGGCGGCTCGCGGGGCATCCAAGACTTTATCGCAAAAACCGAAAATGCGCTGAAACTTGAAAACAGCTGGGCATACATGGACGCGAAATTAGTATCCGTATCCTACGTCCCGGAATATATTAAATATGCCAATGATGTCGGCAGGCCCGATAAGGCCCGCGATGCTCTATACAAATATTTCGATTCGAAGAGTTTAGATGAGAAATTCTCCAATGAGAACATGGAACTGTATAACAGCAATATCAGGAACACGGAGTCGCTCATTATAGTCTATATGCTGAATCATCGGCGGGAAGTATCCGGAGTCATGGGTGAAAAAGAGTACACTGATTTTATTGCCGCCATTTCCAACAGGCAGCTTAGCAGTATACTCCGAAGGTTGGATACGGATGCTCCGGAGACATTCGATAACCTGCGGAAAGACCTTGACAGGATCGACTTGAACCCTCTGTACAAAACGGCATTTTCGGATCTGGTCGAGAATAATTTCGACAATATAAGGCAGAAAAATTATGCGGGTTTATCGGATAATTCCATTAATCTGATGTCCGGCTTGGACACTCAGAACATGACGGAATTCGTTTACCTGAATGTCCATTTACCCATTACGTTTAAAGATCATGCAACATTGACTCCGGAAGAAAGACAGGCCAGAAGGAAAATGCTGGTAGAATTGCATGAAACGGCAGTAAGATATGAAACCGATCCGGGCCGGTTGAATTATTACAGAAGTTGTTTGGCGGAATATAAAAAATCCTATGAGGCTAACAAAGCGCAGGAGAATTAATTAATAAAGGGCGCTGTCCAAAAATTGCGGTAAATGAATAATGCGGGTCGATGTGATCCGCATTACTCATTTGCACACCCAGTTTCAGCCTTAATCTGCTATGGGCATATCCCGCTACCGAAATCAAAATATTTACTTAACTTTGCTCATAGATCTGCGGGAGACCCCGAATTTCGTTATCTTGAACATGAATTTTATACCTTTGTTCCGCATGAACGGCCGCAAAATAGTTAAAATGACTCTTCGTATCGCATTTTTGACGATGGCGGTCGTCGCGGGATTTGCGCTGCTATATTTCGGTATGGCGTGGTGTTTTTCGCGCATAACGATACCGGCAGAGGAGGGTGCGCCGAAAGAGGTGACGATATTCGTCAAGACCAACGGCGCGCACACCGACATAGTGATGCCGGTGCGTAACGAGGTTAAAGATTGGAGTTTGGAAATGCCTTTCAGCAACAACATCTCGCAGGACACGGTCTATTCTTACGTGGCTCTGGGATGGGGCGACAAAGGCTTTTTCCTCGACATGCCGACTTGGGACGACCTTACTTTAAGGCTCGCTTTCAACGCTGCGTTCGGGTTCAACTCGACGGCCATGCACGCCACCTACTACAAGTATCTGGAAGACGACGACTCCTGCCGCCGCATAGTTATCAGCCGCGAACAGTATGCGAGACTGGTCGATTTCGTCTCCGGCCGCTTCAAAAGATGTCCCGGCGGCCGCTTCATCAATATAAAGACCGATGCCGCTTATGGCCTTACGGATGCTTTTTACGAGGCGCGGGGCAGATACCACCTGTTCTATACCTGCAACACATGGGTTAACCATGCCTTGGCGGTCTGCGGACAGAAGCGCTGCCTGTGGACTATATTTGATAAAGGTATATTTTTGAAATACCGATAATTGGATAATCGACCGAAAAGGCCGGATATTCAGATACGAAGAAGGCGTTTTTTCAATGACTGTGACAATGAACTGATTTCGATCGACGAATAAAATCAACCTGAAACCATAATATTATGATGCTACCATTATTCATGCGTATCGGAGGTCCCCAGATATTGCTTATCGTACTTGTCGTGATACTTCTTTTCGGCGGCAGGAAGATACCGGAACTGATGAAAGGGCTCGGCAAAGGAATGAAGAGTTTTAAGGACGCCTTGAACGGCAAGGACGAAGAACCTGCTTCCAAGACCACCGACACCACCGAAGAAAAAGAGACAGAAAAATAAACGTCGGGAATGACGTTCTGGGATCATATAGACGAACTTCGCAAAACGCTGGTGCATCCGCTGCTGGCGTTTGTTGTCGTTACGGTCGTGGCTTTTATATTCAAAGAGCCGATCTTCGATACGATACTTGCGCCGAATTCACCCGACTTCATGACATACAGGATAATGCCGGGCTACGCGGGCGGCGCGGGCGCGGAAGGACTCTATCTGAACCTTATCAGCACCGAACTCACCGCCCAGCTTCGTATGCACATGAAAGTGTCGTTCTATGTGGGCCTCATACTGACTCTGCCTTTCTTGTTCTACAAACTGTTCCGGTATGCTTCTCCGGCGCTTTATGAGAACGAAAGGCGATACTCGGCGCGGATCATATTTTTCTTCTTCATCGCTTTTTTCTTCGGTATCCTCGTATCCTACTTCGTCATTTTTCCTTTTTCGCTGCGTTTCTTCGCCGGCTACTATGTCAGCAGCCAGGTCAGTAACATGATCACGCTTAACTCCTACATCGGGACACTGCTGACCCTTTCGATACTCATGGGGCTATGTTTCGAGCTGCCGGTAATGGCATGGCTGTTGTCAAGACTCGGTCTGCTGAAAGCCTCTTTCCTGAAAAAATACCGCAGACACGCCATTGTAGCGATACTTATAGCCGCCGCCATAATAACCCCGACCACCGACATTTTTACTCTGATGCTGGTATCTGTGCCCATAATCCTGCTTTACGAACTGAGCATCGTCATTGTCAGGCTAACGGAACGCAGGAAGAAAAACCAAGCCTGACCGCATCTATATCGGATTTTCTTTTTTCAGCGCATCATAGATATAATTCGCTTTTAATTTCAATCCCTCTTCTTCTGCCTGTGCCGCTCCCTCGATCGAAATATCCAATGTCCCGATCAGGGCGCTTATAAATAATTCCAATTGCTCGGTACGATTTCCGGTCCATGCCGACTGGTATACGCGAAATATCCCGTTCTGGTCGATCACAAGTGTCGAAGGATGCCCGGCCCCAATGATGTCGCCGAATTCCAGGCTGTTGAGTGTCATGGGAAATGAATACTCTGATTCTTTCCAATAGTTCAGTCCCAACTCTTCGTTGGTTTCCTTGTACGTTACAGCCAGGAGTTGCACCTTGTCCTTCGGGAACTTGGTGAGCATCTTCTCAAAATCACGCGCCATCATCTTGCAGCCCCCGCACCATGTCGCCCAGAAGTCCATGACGACGACTTTGCCCATAAGCGATTCGTTGGTAAAAACCTCGCCCTCGGGGCTTACCAGCCGGAATGCCGGCGCGGGTTTGCCTCCGAATTTCTCATTTTGGGTTTCGATCGTGGTACGCCCCATGCTGAATAGCAGCATTTTTTCGATTTCCTTGTCATGCTGTACGGGGCTCTGCGCAAAAAGCGCGTAGGGTAACAAACACAGGATAAATAATGTCTTTTTCATCGGTTCAAAATTGGTTTAGCGTTCCGGAGTGGCTCTCATTTATTTGTTAGCGGTATCGGCTTCGCAGTAGATTTTCAATAAATTTTCGGCGGCGGCCGTATCGCTATATCTTTCCTGCGACAGGTTCAGGGCGTTTCCCTGATATTGCTCATATAAAGCATTGTCGGTCAGCATTTTTCGCAACGCCTCCGCCAAATGTTCGCTATCGTTGGGCGAGTAAAGCATGCCGGCATTACCGGCGATCTCGCCGAAAGAACCCGTATCCGGCACAACGGCGGGACGGCCGGCGGCAAAGGCTTCACAAATAAACAATCCTACCGCCTCGTTGAATCGCAAAGGGGCGCAGATCAGCGAAATATCTTTATAAAAAGCGGTATGTTCGTCCAAAGTATAGTCGTCGGACCAGATTACATCGTTCGCATAAGGTTTCAGAACAGCGCGGATACCGTTTATAAAACTCCTGTTTTCGCGCGTATAGCCGCCCCCGATTTTCAGTTTGAGGTCGGGAATCGCATCCTCGCGTTTTAATTTCACGAATGCCTGCGCCAGAATATCCAGCCCGTTCTCATAGCTCATCCGGTAATAAAATCCGATGGTGGGCTGCGCAGGATAATCAACCGACTTGTAGCGCTCGATGTTCACTCCCGGATAGACGACTTCGACCTTCGTTAGCTGAGGAACTTTTTCCATCGCCACCGATTTGTAGTATTCGCTCGAAGCGACGAACCGGTCGACATATCGCACATTCTGCCCTATCGACTCCCATGCCTGCCGTGCATAACGGCTTTCGAGGTTGTCTATCCATATCTCCTCGTCCTGCAACGAACAGACTACGGGTATATCGATGTGGTTTTTGATCGCTTTGGCTATTCCTGTCAGCATCGAACTCGACAGATGGATAATGTCGGGACGGTCATGCTCCGCGATCCAGTCTATCAGTTTCTCGGTCTGTCGGGCGAAGTATTTGTCGTCGCCTTTTATCATCGAGAGTGTCATTTGTTCCATGCCTTTGGCGGAGGTTGTTCCTGAGAAAGAGGAGGCTAAGCGCAAGAGCGACGGAGAATCGAGTATCTTTTCCAAAACGGTGGGCATTTTCCCCGCTCCGAAATATTTTTGTGCAACATAGTATGATGTCGCCGGAAAGAACAGGGGCGTGTCGGCGCGAAACGACTTATCAGTTAACGGAAGATACAGAGGCATAATAATGACATCGTGTCCTGCGTTGCGCAACGCCTGCGCATATAAATTATCGCGAAAGCAGTTGCCGCAGTAGAACGCATCTCCCGAACCCGGTATTATCAGCAATATTTTCATGCCTTTTTCAGAAACAATTCCTTAAATAGTTTTTAACGGAAACCTTCACAAAAAGCGTCACGCAAAGAACGAAGACAGCCAAAAATATAACGGCCATAGCCCAAACCCAAATACCCACATTACCAAGACCCATGCTTACGCCGAGCAGAGAGCCGAGCGCGCCCGTCGAGACGGCGCAAAGCGGTATGATGATATTCTCTCTGTACAGCAGGCGTTCCATCCGTTTTTCGCCGAACCCCAGCGAGCGGTATAGCGCTATCTCGCCGAGCCGCATAAGGATATTTTTCCGCACGACTATGATAAAGCTGAATATCCCGAGCAGCAGCCCCAGTCCTCCCAGTGTGAGAAAAATTGTCAGGTAGGTATCCGTAACACTGTAAAACATTTTCAGCCGCTGGCCGGTGGTCATTATTCTGATGCCATAATTATTAAGTGCTTGGGAAACAAGCGATTTCGTATAGTCAACCTGGTCGCCCGGCACTTTTAGCAGCATGACTTCGCTGCCCGAAATCTCGCTCCATATTTCCGTGGACAGCGCTTTGTCTATCAATATATAACCCTGAAAAATAGAGTTTCGGAGCGTTCCGGCCAACTTTATGGTCACCTGCCGCCCGTTTTCGCCCGTGTATGTTATCGTATCTCCGAGTTTCTTGCCCAGACCCCATTGCAGGACGGTTTCGTCCACCAGTGCGGGGTATGCGGAATTATGGATCGTTCTGAATTTCTTAAAAATATCGGCATCGGCGAAAATGGGTTTGATTATTTCGAAGTCGCTCGCGGCGAGCTCCTCCATATTTATACCCAATACGTTGGGGGTCACGACTTTGTTGAGGTTCAGGCAGCTTGCGTCGTCGGCGCTGTATTTCAGAAGTTGAATGATTTGTACATCTTCGTGCAAATCCGTCAGGCCTAATTTTGCACGTCCTTCCTCAGTTTGGAGATTGTGGTAAACCGGCACGCTTGTTTCCGCCCAAAGCGCAAAACCTCCGGTGGCAGTTTGAATTTGAGAGCTGTCGGCAAACCCCTGTCGGTTGAGTCCGACCGAAAAGAGGATAAATACCCCCGAGGCCAGTGTGACGAACGACAGCATCGCCTGTCTGCGGGTGTAAAAGAGTGAAGACCAGACAAGTTTCAGGAACTCGACCGGTTTTTTCGCGCTTGTGCCCCTCCTGCGGATCAGATAATCCATCCAGCTCCACGCGGTAAACAGGAACACTGCTCCGGCGAATATAAAAAGCAAGGGCGACTGCACAAAAAAGATATTGACGGTCAGCGTCCCCGCGAAAATAACAGAGTATATCAAAGGAGAAATCAGGCGGTCAGTCCTTTTTTTTCTGTCTGCTTTCTTCTTAAATGAACGTGTAATGCCGATATACAGAAACGACAACGAGAGGATAATGCCCGAAATCATCCCCGCCGCAACGGTAATTAAATCGGGATACGCCCGAAAACCTTCGGTATGGGTCGCCCCTTTCCACACGCTTCCCAACAGGAATAAAATGACGTAAGTATAAGCCAGTCCGACAATTACGCCTGCTATGGCTGATAAGCAGACGACCGGGGCCGCTTCGCGCCGCAGCATCTGCAAAATACGTTTTTTCGCAAATCCGGTCGCTTTCAAAAGCCCGATCTCGCCGCGCCTGCGAAAAAGCATTTCGGACAACGGGACCATCATAAGCATAACGGCCGAAATGATGATAAAAAATCCGAGCGAAAGGAACAGGCCTGCAAAATCGACCCCCGAACGGGCGGCGGTAAGGCCTGCCTCGCGGGGATGGATGACCTCGATGCTGAACATTTCGTTTGTCAGTTTTTCCAAACGGTCGGCCGCATCGCCGCCGATGCGCAGAGCCGTAGCGCTGCCGAAAGCATTTTCCCAACGCGGAGCAAGCGTGGAATACGGAGCAATGGCCTTTGGCGTGTTTTTGTGTTTTCGCCAAAAATCCTCGTCCTCGTCCGTGATCTGCTTAATGTCTATGGGCAGGTCGCTGTTCCAGTCGGTACAACGCTCCACGTTCGACAGGCCGGGGAAGTCGGCCCTCAGCAGCCGGTCGGCTTGCAGATCGGCCAAAGGCACGATGCGGCCGACTTTGAGAAAGACCGAATCGACCGTCAGGGTTTTGAACTGCCGCGAAATGAAATAGCTGACCGATATGGTGTCGCCCAAGCGGGCGTTCAGTCTGCGGGCGGCGTAATCCGAGAGGATGATCTCGTGGGGTTGTAACGGCTCTCCCTGGAAATGATCGGCAGCGGTAATGAACGAATATGGGATGCTGATGCCGTTTCGCCGTATGGAATTGGCCAGATAAACATACAGACGGTCGGATGCAGGGTCGTCTGCGCAAAGCGTTTGTACCACTTTATCCCGGATGAAGATACGGTCGGAGGTTACGGTTGTTACGCCGTTTTCTGCTTCAACATTCAAGCCCGAAAACTCATAGTTCCACGCCGAAGCGAAATCGGCCGTCGAGATCATCCTGTCGGACAGAATAACATTGACTTTCCCCGAAACATCCATTATTTCGGCCAGCTCGGCGCGGTTTACGAAGATATTGAACGGGATCGTCTGCTCGTTCCGCAGGTTGATGTTCCCGCCCTCACTGACGGGAATCACCGAATCGAGTTCGAGACGCAGGCTCGTGGTATATGTGTCGGTCACGAACATCGAACCCAGAGGCACCATTCCGGCGGCGGGCAGGCGCAGGACGATAGCCTCTCCTGCGGTCCGCGAAGGTTTTATTTCGTTCAGCAACGCCTCGTTTATCTTTGCCCGCCCTCTTTGCACTCCATGCCCGTCGGTTCCCCAAACCATGACCGGAATGAGCCTTCCCGACACCGAAACGAACCCGTTGGAGAGAAGAACGCCCCGCGAACAATCTTTCAGCACGGGATTTTCGAGGATAGCATCGTCGAGGAAAGAGTGTTGTGAAAAAATAACCGTTTCGGTCGTTCCGAGACGCTCGGCCACGCGCCCGACCAGCGTGCTGCGCACCGAATCGCCCACGACAAGACTTCCGACTATAACCGCCACCGCCACCGTGACCGCTATGGCGATCAGGCGGTAGAACGGCTTATAGAGGAAGATACTCCCTGTTATGAAACGGCGGATATTCACGATAGCAGGCCATCTTTCAGTGTCAGGATGCGGCCGGCTATGTCGGCCGTTTCGTCCGAGTGCGTGACCATTACGATGGTCGTTCCCAGCTCTTTGTTCACTTTTGCCAGCAGCGCCGCCACATTGCGGGCGTTTTCGGCGTCGAGTTGTCCGGTAGGCTCGTCGGCCAGCACGACAAGAGGTTTCATTATGAGCGCGCGGCACAAGGCTGCGCGGCAGGCCTCCCCGCCCGAAAGGGTTGCGGGGTATTGTCGGGCGACGGCGGCGATGCCTGTCAGTTCCATCAATTTTCGGGCATAATCGGTTTGCCGCTCGTCGGCCTTGTTCCGGAAAGCCAGAGTCGGCAGCAATATGTTTTCCAGCGCCGTAAGCTGGGGCATGAGACGATGGTCCTGAAAAACGAACCCGAGTTTTTGATTGCGCACGGCAGAGTAATCCACCCCTGGCGTGTATATCTCCATGCCGCCAAGCACATAGCTGCCCCCGTCGGGCAGGAGCAGTGTCCCAAGTATCGAAAGCAGGGTGGTCTTGCCCGACCCCGACGCCCCTCTGACGGCGATAAATTCACCTTTGCCGACGCTCATGTCGACTCCGCGAAGTACGTGGTTGAATGAATTCTCTCCGTCGGGGTATTTTTTTGTTATTCCGGATAATCGTATCATGGTCTTTGATTTTTACCGTTCGGCCGCCCCGAAACAAAACAGCGTTCCCCGAAATGTCAGCACATAGAAATATCCGTTTATCACGGCGGGCGAGGCTAATATCTGCTCGCCGGTGTCGTATTCCCACAGCAGATTTCCGGTCTTTGCATCGTGTATCGAAACGATCCCGGATCTGGTACATGCCAGCAATTTGTCGTTCGCAATTACGGGGGAACTCTCGCCCGTGTTGCCTTTAAGCAGGTATTTCCACGCTATCGAACCGTCTTTGCGGTTCAGCGCGTATATGTTCCTGTCGTCGGAGATAACGTACACCATCCTCTCCGAGACCGCCGGGACCGAGACGAACGAACCGTTTTCGTCCTGCGAGCCGATCAATATTCCGGACGAGACGATCCTGCCCCTGTCGAGCCTGACCTCGTAAAGATTTCCCGAATAGTCGGCCACATAGCACCAGTCGCCGCTGATGGCGGGCGAGGCGGGAATGTAACTCGCCACCTGCATCGAGTCGGTCTGCATACCGGCAGAGCTGTCTATTACCCGCAGCCAGCCGTCACAGCCGCCGTACACGATATAATTGTCGCTCTGCGCCACAGCGCCGTTGATATAGTAGCCCGAGGCGAAACGCGCTATTTCCGTCCCGTCGCGGCTGTCGATGCAATAGAGCCAGTGGTCGTAACTGCCTACTATTATAGCCTCCCGTCCCTCGAAAGTCATACGGTTGGGCGAGGCGGCGATTTGTCCGAAAGTCTCGAAATTCCACAGGAGTTCGCCTGTCGTGAGCGAAACGGCCGAAAGATAACCGTCTATGCGCCCTATGTAGAGCACCGAGTCGTAAACCATCGGGTTCGCGTCTACCGCTGTATGCAAAGCGTACTCGAAAACCTGCTCTCCTTCGAGATTCACGCCGAAAATACGTCCGCGCCTGTCGCTCCAATATGCAACCCGGTCATACACTACGGGAGAGGACTTGGTGTAAGCACCGCTTTTGAACGTCCATAAAAGTACGGGATCGTCGGGCAGTGAGGCTTTCGTATAGGCGCTCAGAGAAGTGTCCCCTCTGAAAATACTCCAATCCGTGGACGTGTTATCGCCTTTGCCTGTTTTGTTGCTGCAAGCGGGCAAAAAGAGGATGGATAAGAGGAAAAATATGGTTATTCTTTTCATTTTCCGATATACAAAGCCCCTGTCGGGCAAATTTCACACAACGACGCGCCGACATTGCCTGCGCTCTCGGCGGGCAGCACCACTTGCATCCCGAACCCGCGATCGCTGAACGTAAAGCCATCGTTGCTGTTATAAACGCACAGCCCGCATTTGATACATTTGGCCGGCTCGAAGCGGATAGTGTCGGTCACGCGCAGTTTTGTCATGGCGGGCGAGGCGGACGACATTTCATACCGCGTCCGTTTGATACCCGCCTCCGCCGAGTAAAGCCGCAGTTTGCACCCTTCGCGCCCCTCGCAGGCGCAATGCAGGCAACCGGAGGGGGTCGTGACGCTATCTTTCAGAAGCTCTTTTTCACTCTCCGTGAAACGCCCCAGCCGTGACTGGAACAGTATGGCTTCTTCCGTTTCTTTTTTTGTTTTGGCTTTTGTTTCGACACGAGGCGGCTCGTGTTTTTTTGCCAACTCCCCGATAACGGTTCGGATGGGTACTGCCTTATCCACCGATGCGCGGCGGCAGGCCTTCTCGCAGGGCACTTTACACCCCTCGCATCCCAGCACCGGAAGGGCGAAAGCTGCGGCTATCAGCGCGTGCGCCTCTTCGAGCCTGCCGGTGTCGTACAGGCCGAGCATCAGCTCTATATCCAGACCATACGGGCAGACCGTCGAACAGGGAGCCTCGCAATCGGCGCGATGGTCGCTCAGCAATAGTTCGAGCGACATTGCGCGCAGTTGTTTTACCTCTTCGCTCTCAGTCTGAATATCCATGCCTTCGGCCACCGGAGTGGAACATGCCGGTATCATACGGCCGCCGGTCAGCTCTTTTACCACGCAAACCATGCACGACGCGCGGTGCTTAAAGCCCGGTGCGTAACACAGCGCAGGTATCCCGATGCCCAGACGGCGAGCGACTTCTATTACTTTTTCGCCCTCGGAAACCTCTGTCTCTTTATCGTTTATCCTGATCTTCATATTATTGCGCCGTCCGCTTTATTCAACGGGACTTTATGAATTGCGTCGAAAGTACATTCGTCGATACAAAGGCCGCACTGCACGCATTTCGCGGTGTCGATATGGTGAACCTCGTAAGGAACGTAAGCAATGGCATCGACCGGACATGCCTTTGCACATTTGGTGCATCCGGTGCAGTTGTCGTCCACGACATATTTTACCATAGCCTTGCAAACGCCTGTGGCACAGATGCCTTTTACGTGCTCTTCATATTCCTTGCGGAAATATTTTATGGTGGTCAGCACCGGATTGGGGGCTGTCCTTCCAAGTCCGCACAGTGAGGCTTTTTTGATGTTCAGCGCAAGTTGCTCCAACTTGTCGATGTCGGCCGACTCGGCCTTGCCCGAAGTTATTTTGTCGAGAATGCCCAGCATCCTTTTGATACCCACGCGGCAGAAAGTACACTTTCCGCACGACTGTTCGCAGGAAAATTCGAGGAAATAACGTGCCACATCGACCATGCAGTCCTTGTCGCTCAGCACGACAAGCCCGCCCGAACCCATCATCGCCCCCATACGGTCGAAAGCGTCGAAATCGACCGGAACATCGCACAGCTCCGCAGGGATACATCCCCCGGAAGGGCCTCCGACCTGCACGGCTTTGAGACGGGCGTCTCCCTCGACGCCTCCGCCGATCTTTTCCACTATGTGGTTGAGTGTCATGCCCATCGGCACTTCTATCAGACCGCCGTGCCTTATCTTTCCGGCCAGGGCGAAAACTTTCGTTCCCTTGCTGCCTTTCGTACCTATGGCTCTGAATTTTTCGTCGCCCTCTTTTATAATGAACGGTATCTGGCTGAGGGTCTCCACATTGTTGACCAGAGTCGGAAAGCCGTTAAGTCCCCGTTCCGCCGGATAGGGAGGGCGTTGTCTGGGAAATCCACGTTCGCCCTCGATGGAGGCTATCAGCGCGGTCTCCTCGCCGCAGACGAATGCGCCTGCGCCTTCGTAAACTTCTATATCGAACGAAAATTCACTGCCCAGGATGTTATCGCCTGTCAATTTGCGCTCTCTGCAAATCTCTATGGCGGCGCGTATTCGCGTGACTGCCAGAGGGTATTCGGCGCGAATGTAGAAAATCCCATGTGACGCGCCGACCGCATAAGCAGCGAGCAACATTCCCTCGATCACGCGGAACGGATAGGATTCCAACAGCATCCTGTCCATAAATGCGCCCGGGTCGCCCTCGTCGCCGTTACAGATGACATATTTAACCCGGCTGTCCGATTTTGCGACGATCTCCCATTTGCGTCCGGTAGTAAAACCGCCGCCGCCCCGTCCGCGTATCCCGCTTTTCAGTACCGATTCGACCACCTCGCTGCGGGAGGCGGAAGCGAGCGTTTTTCTCAAAGCCTCGAAACCGCCGTGCGCACAGTATTCATTTATATTCAGAGGCGTAATGACCCCGTATCCTTCGGTGGAGATATGCCGCTGATCCGTAAGGAAGCTGTCTATAACCCCCATACGTTCGTTCTCCGGTTTCCAGACCACGTTGTCCCACGTAGTGTCGGTATGGTACATGTGAAGGTGTTCCAGCACGCTGTTCTTCAAACGTTTCAGGGGTGACGCCGCTTTGAAATGCTGATGCAGTATCTCTTTTATCTCGGCGGCCTTCACATTGGGGTAACGCACGACCGAGCCGTCGGGCTGAACCACGTCGATGAGCGGCACTTTGGCGCAGACCCCTACGCAGCCCACCTGTTTGATATGTATTTCGATGCCCAGCTGCCGCGAGGCCTCGACCAACTCCTTATAAATATCGCCGCAGCCGCTTGCTATACAGCACGAGCCCATGCCCAGACGGATCTCGCCTGCAACCTGTTTTCGCTCGCCGCGCTTCTCTTCTTTTTCATTTTCTTCGGCGAGGCTCAGGAAATCTTCGACTACTTCGCCGATCTTTCCGGGCTGGACATGTCCGTATATTTTCTCGTCGATCTGGACTACCGGCGCAAGAGTGCAGCACCCCAGACAGGCGATCTTTTCTACGGAAAAGAGCTTGTCTTCGGTGGTCATTTCTCCCTCGCCGATCCTCAGTTCGCGGATAAAGGCGTCATAAACGTTCCCCGCTCCTTTTACGTGACAGGCAGAGCCTGTACAGACCCGTATGATATGTTTTCCCGAAGGGGCGTGCTTGAATTGTGAGTAAAATGTCGAGACGCTGATAAGTTGCGCGCGGTCGATCTCGGTCTTTTCATAGACGCGTTCGAGGGCGGCATGGGGCAGATAACCGAACTCGTTCTGTAAAGCCTGCAACAGCGGGATTACAGACTCGCGGCTCGTGCCGACAGACTCTATTATGGCGTCTGTACGGACGAGCATACCCTCCCGCTCCTGTGCTGTGATATTCGAGCAGTTACAACCCATTTCTCTATAAGCTGCTTACGCAATAAATACTATCCTCGGTCTTGATAACGATCTTGTTGTCGGTAAAGGCCGGAGTGGCGTATGTTCTCTCGCCCGTATCGAACGAGTTGATAAGGCTGAAATCGCTCCGGGCGGAAAGAATGAACACCCTCCCGTCCGTGCCGACAAGGTATATCTTACCCTCGACTATCATGGGCGAGGCGTAAAATTCGGAGTTAAGCTCCATAGTTTTCGTGATCTCGCCGGTCTTGGCGTCATAGCGTGCAAAGAGGCCGTAGTGTGTGGCCACGAACACATCGTTCGGTGTGGCTACGGGACTCGAAGTGTCGGGCAGAATATCGTTGTCCCGCCAGAGCACCGTGCCGGTCTCGGCATCGATGGCTATTATGACCGCATATTCGCTGGCGGCATAAACGACCCCGTTGGAGAAGGCGGGACTCGTTGCGGCCTCTCCCGACAGCATACACTCCACACGCCAGTTCTCCTCGCCGGTATTGGGGTTATACGAAATAATATTGGGGTCGCCCATAAGGATCAACTGCGGGCGACGGTTGACATAAGCGATTATCGGAGAACTCCATGCGATTTTCTGCGGACGCTCTCTGACCCAGCGTTGGTTGCCTGTTTCCAGATCGAGCGATATAACCCTCGGCGAGTTGGAGTTGTCGTACTGTATTATCAGCGAATTGCCGAAAATAAGCAGAGAAGAAGCGTATCCGTAACGGTTCGAGGGCACGCCTATGTTTTTAGCCCAGAGCCGGTTGCCGTCCATATCGGCACAGATAACATCGCCCGTGGCGAAAATAGCGCAGACCCGAACCCCGTCTGTGGCCACGGTCGAGGCCGCAAGACCGGTATCGTCCGTGGTTTCGGGCACTTGTGCGGGCGAACCCGGAATGTTCCTTGCCGCCAGCCTCCACAGCTCCTTGCCCGTGGTCAGGTCATAGCAGTAAAGCTCCCTTGCCTCTTCGTCGGCTCCGGTAAAGAAAACCCTGTTGCCGTTGATCACGGGCGAATTATAACCCTGGCGCGACACAGGTACTCTCCACAGGATATTTCGGCCTGAGGCCGGGTCCCACGATGTCGGAATTTTTGTCGCGCTGCTATGGCCGAGCGAATTATTGCCCCGAAATGCGTTGTGCGTAACTCTTGACACCTGAATGGTGTCGGCTGCGGCAACTGTCTCCGTTGTTGCGGGATCGGCTGCGGCGGCTACTGCCGTCTCCGTTGTCTCAGGATCGGACGCTATGGATTGCGATTCCGGCTCGGCGGTCATAGCCAGAGCCTCTTCGGGCATTTGGGATTCATACTCATATTCGTCTGCATATGCGACCGTCTCGCTGCGCTCCGTTCTCATATATGGCGAAGTGAGTATGGCAAAAAGCAGACCGCACACCGCCAAAGCACCGGCCGACCGGACTATATATTTTCTCGTTCGCGATTTGGTGAGCCAGTCGTCGATGGGATCGATCTCCTTGTCGGGAATATCCCTGCTCTTGGCAAAATAGACTTGCAAGCTGACCGCGAAGGCAACGACCATGACCAGCAAAATGACAACGCCCGTTCTCAGTCTGTTAAGGCTGATGAAGTAGGCTTTTCTTGCCAGCAGGTCCAACTCCCGGATCTGCTCCTGCAATTGGAGGTTGCCGCCGCTCTCTTCGTTGATCTGTCTGAGCCCTTCGAGCAGCTCCGACTGGATGGTCTGCGAGCCGCTGACCTGAAAATAGTTGGTTATGAGCATGGTGGAAAACACGACAATAAAAATTGCCGACACCAGGGCTATATTTCTGCTTATCGCTCGTCTCATTTTTTATTAAGCTGATTCTGTGGGCAATAACCGAAACATCTTCCGCAACTGACACAATTCGCATCGTCGATTTCGTAGAACCTGCGGGTCCTTTTGGTCGACAGACCGATGAGCGTCAGCGCGATAACCAATCCTATGAACGCTCCGATCACGATCGACCAGATGCGGAATGCTTTATTTATCTCCGCGACCTCTGCGGCGAGCTCCTCTACGGTTTTCCCGTGTCCGTAGAATGTCTGTAATTCGAGCGGCTGCACTTCCATCGGGCGGGTTTCGTTCTGCACTACCATGTCATAGAGGCGGACATCGCTGTTCACCTTGCTCAGCCTGTCGCTCAGCATATACATTATGACCGCCCCCGCCACCGTTACGAGCGGCAACAGGATGATATAGCGCAAAATACGGTTCACTCCCGCCGAGCGGCTCTCCTTGACCTTGTTCTCATACGGAGGGCGTATCGCATCGACAGGGCAGGCGTTATGGCAAAGCTGGCAATTTATGCACTCTTTCTTCGTAATCTTCACGCGCATGAACGAAACCCTCGAAAAAAGGCTCAGGATAGCTCCATAGGGGCATATAAACCGGCAGAACGGCCGTCCGACAAAAATGGAAAGAACCAGCAGCGCCACCCCGAAAAGGAGCAGCGGCAACTCGCCCCCCAAACGGAAAATCCCGACAAAGGGGTCGAACTTACAGATAATAAAGCGGCTGTTGGTAACGGCGAACAGCACGGCCAGCCCCAAATAGACCCAGGGGAAAACCCCCAGGACCGATGTAACGGTTTTCGACAGCCTGTAATTCCTGACATTGACCAGTTCCTGCAACGCCCCGAACGGACACACCCCCGCGCAAAATACCCTCCCGAAAAAGAGGGTGAAGATGATGGGCAGGGTGAACATCAACAACACAAAGAGCGGTATCGTGTATGAACTGCTCACCAGCCCCAATGCCACATTCTGCACTCCGCCGATACTGCACACACATGCGGCTCTCATAAAGCCGAAGTATGCCACCGAGATCACCGACACCAGAATAACCGGCCACCTAACCTGTCTGCGAATAACGGCCCATGCGACAAAACCCATCAGCAGCACGAGCATCGCAACATCCGCATACGACCAGAAAGGTTCGGCGGGAGTGAAGTAATGCCTTTCCGGATAGACGTATCCCGACTCGAAATCCGGCTGAGGGAAACGATGCTGGGCAAATATTGCCATCGGAACGAGCACTGAAATTATGGTTATTAGCGCTTTCTTCACTTTCTTTGTCTATGTAAAGTCATTCATGCGAGTGCCGCTAGGCACCCTTCAAAACATACGCTTCGGAGGGCGAAACCCGCCTGATTGCGCCTGAGGGACAGTTCTGCGCTATCCGGCACTCGTTGCACCTTTTACATAACTCCTGTTTTATTTGCAGGTAGAGCGAGCCGTTGCCGAACGCATTACACCCTTTTGCGCACTTTCCGCAGCCGTTGCAGAGGGTTTCGTTTATGCTGTATTCGAAATAGGGGTCTTCCACGAACCTGCGCTCGATGGCGCCGGTGGGACACATCAGATTCTCGGCGGCGGTGTTCAGGTCCTTCACGTTCGCGCGGTAATAGCCTCCGCACAGATCGCAGAAACCGCAGACCTTTATCGCATGCATACATTTTACGGCCGACGTCGGCAGCACGCAATCGGTCTCGCAGCGTCCGCAGAAGGTACACTTCTCAGGGTCGATCTGCCACAAAGAGGTCGTATTCCATACAGCGACATCACGAAAAGAGAAGCCGAAAAGCGACACTACCGCTCCGCCTGCAAGCACTCTGCCACAGGTGCGCAGAAATTCGCGGCGTTGTTCGGGAGTAGCCTTATTTTTTTTGTTCGCTTTCATTTTTTACGCTATTTAATATCCCGTATACACCACCCGTTACCTACTGGCATTCAATCATATTTAATTCGCTCGTAAAAATCCTTCAACATTTGTCCATTTTGGATCTTCACTGATTTCGTACTTAAAATCTCGAATAAGTCCTTCTTTATTGACTTGAGTTTGTAGATATTCGTGAACTTTTTCAGGTTTGTCTAAATAAACATAAATATCTAAAAATGTGTTATTAAATAGATGTCCGATATAGTGCGCTGTTGCCAATTTTTGAATTTCGGCGAATAGTTCGTCTTCAAGTTTATTTGCAATAACACTTTCTTCGTTTTTAGGAAGTCCGTTTTCAAATAGATTTTCAATGTCAAGTGCGATAGAAATTGTTAAACACCAAGGATATTGCGATTTTTTGTCATATGTTTTGTATGCCATGTTAAATGACCCAATAACTGGTTTATCCCCAAATTGTGCTTCTATTACCGAAAAATTTTCTTTCGGAAATATTTCTTTCGTTTTTTGCGTACTACCTTGTCCGCATCCGAATAGAGTTGATAAAAATCCCATAGTTGTTATTATTAAAGTACGGTGTTTCATTTTAACTTATTTGTCATTTTGTTTTATCATCAAACTGTTATTTCGAGAACTAATTCTCGCCTGCTTGAAGCCAACATGCCTCATTTGCGCAACGGGCAAACCGCTGTGCATCCGGCGCATGACCCCGCCGAAAGCGCCGGATCGAAAGTGTAGACCGAGATCGTCCTTTTACTCGCTATATATATCTTTTTGCCCGAAACGTGCATTTCGTAAGCGCTCGTTCCGCCTCCCAGCGCATGGCTGTCGAAGAGGATCGTGCGGAATTTCCCGTCTCTCGAATAGCACGAGATGCGGGGGTTGCCCTTTTCCGAAGTGAGTATATGCCCGTCGGGGCTTTGTGCGAGGTAGACCGGGTTGCAGCATCCGGCAAAGGCCCCCGCCTGCGCTCCGCTCTTGCCGAACGAGGAGATGAACCTGCCGTCGAGCGTGTAGCTTTCAATCCTGTGCCTGCCCGAATTCGCGCAGTAGATAGTATCGTTTATGTTGATAATGTCGAAAGTATAGCTGGGAATGATAAAGCCTTCGGGACTTCTTATGAACCGTATCAACCCGCCCTCCTTATTGTATTGGGTGATATGTTTATGAGTCGCGTCCGTTACGAAAACATACTCGCGTGAGGTCGTGAGCGCGCAATAATCGGCATTGTCGCTGCATGATCTCCACCCGCCGCCCGCCTCTCCGGCCAGAGTATATACGTCTATTCCGGCGGGATAGAGCAGATAGACGCCCGTGTCGTCCGCAGCGATGTCGCGCACGCCGGTCTCTATCCCGAAATCGTTCAGGTGACTGCCCGAAAGGTCGAAAATGGAAACCCGGTCGGCCAAAACGGCGTAAATCTTCTCTTCATATATATAAAAGCAGATTATGTCGGACGCCGCATCGAAACTGCCTGTTTTTTTGTAGGGGGATACGAATCCGCTTTCCAGGTCATCGGCTGCGGCCGGAATCGTTTTCTCATCCGACATCACGGTGGAGATCATGTAATATCCGAATCCCGCTATCAGGAGGAGTACCAGGATATTTACAGTTATTTTTAATCCCTTGTTCATAAAACTTGGTCTATTTATGCGTTGGTAAATCCGCTTCGGGTAAAGGATCAGTCGATTCTCAGACAATAGACCCGATAGGAATCGCGCAATATCAGATATCCGTCGGCATAAGCCATCGGGCCCCAAGCGTCTATACCGTCCATTATGCGTTGTTTTTTGATCAGCGTCGCCCTTCTCCGTTCGGGTTTGTAGACGAACAGCTCGCCGTCGTCTTTAAGGACGAACAGATGATCGCCGACCATCAGGTAAGGGCCCAATCCGAAACGCTCGTCCGCCGCCGACTCCCAAAGCGGAACGCGCAGGTCGGTCGGCGAATAGGCAACCAATTTTCCGCGCAGCCCGCCGCCGTCTTTCGGCATGACCGTTATGACCATCTGATCGTACAATATGGGCGTCTGCTGTTCGCTCGACATTCCTTCGTTGGGACGGTAGCGGTCCATGTTCGCCGTCCATCGGCCATCGCTGTTTTTCACGCTCAACAGTGCGCCGCCCGCCCCGTAACCGGCCGTCAGGGCTACTTCGCTGCCCGACAGCTGCAAAGCGGAGGGCGCAACCACCGAAGGCGGCCAATTAACGTTCCACAGCAGTTCACCCTTATCGGCGGCTTCGCCCGACACTCCGACGACCCCTCCGACCGCCATATATACATAGGTCTTCTTGCCGCCGAGCGTCATAGGCATGACCGAAGAGTGCGACATTTTATATCCTAACGTATTGGGCGTCTGCCAAAGTATCTCGCCCGTTTCGCAATCGATGCCGGCCATCAGCACATCCTTTCCGGCAGGAGCGATGATCAACTGGTCGCCGTCTATCAGCGGACACTGCCCCGCATACCAAGGGGGCACGTCGGTCTCGAAATGTTTCTTCACGTCGAACGTCCATTTCAACTCGCCCGTAACGGGGTCGCAGCACATGACATGCGCCTGCGGCCCGAACGTGATTACATATTTGTCGGTCACGGCGGGAACAGTACGCGAAAATCCGTGATTACGTTTCATGGGCACCCGATACCAGCGGCGCCAAAGCTCGACGCCCGTCTCCAACGAGAAACAGCGCAAGGCATCGGAACTCAACTTCTCATCGTAATCGAGCAGATATACCCGTCCGTTGTATATGGCGGGTGCGGCGTGTCCTTCGCCGGTCTCTATTATCCATTGCACCGGGAAATCGGCCGAAAAATCTATATTGCCGATCGGGCGGGCAATATTCCTTAGGTCGCTGCCTCTGAAACCGGGCCACTGCCCCGTGAGCGAAGGGGTGTATTCGGCATAACGCATAAAGAACTCGCCTATAACGACGTCTTCGGCCGTGCGCGCCGTCCCCTCGGGGCGGTTATCCGCTCCGGGATTCTGGACGGTTATACTGTGATCGGGCGTATGGAGATGCCAAAATACGATCGCACCGATGTAAAACGATACAACGAGTACAGTGACAAGTATGGTTATACTTCTCTTTTTCAGTTTATTCGGGTTGTAATTATTTGTGTTTTTTTGTGTCTTCCCCGCGGGCGGAGTGGGGGAATACCCCGAAGGAGCAGAGGCTGTTTTGAATGAAATTCAAAACAGCCTCCAAGCCCGCTATTTTATCCTGTACGCCATCAGCGTATCTCCGTGACGCACGTACAGAACGCCATTGTGAATGACCGGATGCGCCCAATGTTGATGAGTGCCCATAGTGATAGGGAATTTGCTGACAATATCGAATTTTTCGGGAGTAGCCCTTGCCAACGCCATATCGCCCCTTTCGGTGTAGCAGTAAAGCATACCGTCGGCAGCGATCACTACGCCGTTGGAAGCGAGCACAGCGTCTTTATATTTGACTTCGCCCGTTTTCCAATCCACACACCACCAGAATCTCGCATTATTGCCGGGGTCTCCTCCGAGATAGACGTAATTGCCGATTTTGACCATTCCGCCGTGCCTCGATTTGACCTCATCATTCTCCCAAACTTTTTCAACCGCACGTCCGCCGTCGGTCAAACGTAGCATTATTGAACCTTTTTCGTAACCGCAGCTAAAAAGCAGCATTTTATCGTCATAAACGGGAGTATTCGGCTGAATGCCCAGCCGATTTTTGTAAGGGTATGACCAAAGCAGTTGTCCGCTGGAAATATCGATGCCCAGAATGTGACTCTCTGTCATCGTTACCACCTGCGGGGCTACTCCCTGATCATCGACATAGAGCGGCGAACAATAGGACGAAAGACCGCCTCCTCCGGCGCACGACCAGATAAGCGAACCGTTATTTTTATTGAGCGCCACTACGTTATGCTCCCTTCCTCCGGGAGTGAAGATCACTTTATCGCCCACGACTAACGGCGATTCGGTTATTCCCCATCTGATGTTCCTCGCTCCGAAATCGGCCTGTATGTTTTTCTGCCAGAGAATGTTCAGTGTGTTCTGATCCATGCAGATCAGATTCCCCGTTCCGGATACCAGGTACAGTTTGCCATCGCTGACGGTAACCGTTCCGCGAGAGCCGTTGTAGCTTTCTATCCACTCCGAACCGTATTCTTTTTTATTCAGCAACTTGCCGCTCATGTCGAATACATAGAGATAGCCCGTCTCTCCGGTGAGGCCGGTGATATAGATCTTGCCCCCGTCGATGGCTACGGACGAATGCCCTTCGCCCAAACCGTCATAGTGCCACAACAGCTCGGGGCCGCCGTCAGGCCATGACTTCAACAAGCCCGTTTCCTTGTAAATTCCGGTGCGGTCTTCTCCGCGCCACTGGATCGTGGTCTGTGCCGACATGGACAGTACGGCACACATCATGATAGCTGAGAAAATCGTTGTCTTCATCTTGTAATTTGGTTTTAGTCAATCACTTACTTTGTCATCTTAGCAAAGATAGTCCTTTTTTGCAAATTTTACAAAATTCAAGATCAGTATAGTTCATTTTTCTGTGTTCTTTGAGCGAATTCGGTAGTTTAAAAGACATTCACTGGCGTTAGAGCGGTTCTGAATTTAATCATTCGAAGTGTCCGGAGCTACCCGTTAAATTAAAAATCGGAGAAGATACTTCCGGAAGCGCGGGAAACAAAGTTTAAGTAAAATAGCGGATTTTATAAAAAATAATGATAAATTTGCGCTGGTAATACCTCCGGTTGTAATTTGATGCAGGAAGTAAAATAAATATAGAAGCGGCATGAAAAACGCAGTAGGACTGATGTTCTTATTGTTTGTCAATACGATTATATTGACCCATGCCGTTATTCCTCACCACTATCATGACGGGGTTTATGTCTCGACTGCCACCTGTAATGTGCATGAGGAAAGTCCGTACGATCATTGTCCGCTCAATCACGAGGAATGTTTTTTAACAAAGGCTTATGTAAGGCCTGATAACGATAGAGCGATATTCCAAGCGTTCGACCTTGGCATCGATCTCGACCTGCCGGCCTTATTGCCCGATTATCCCGAATCCCCGATAGAAGACGTTCTCGGCTTGCCGTTCCGGCAAAAACCATATTTACTTTCCCGCCATACCGAGTATGTCGCCCGGTCTCTCGGATCGAGAGCGCCTCCCGTTTGCTAAGGCGCATTGCCGCTAATCCCCCCGTTTCTTTCCGGTCAAGCTCTTTGCCGCGCGTAGAATCCGTGTGCATTGTGTTTGCATCCGGTTTATCTTAAATTCATTTACAGCAAACAAAAAATATCATGTTCAGCGCCATCATACGCTTTTCGGTATCCCAGAAACTGTTTATCGGTCTGCTCACTTTCGTGTTGCTGGTCAGCGGGATTTACGCCATGCTCACTCTTCCGGTGGATGCCGTGCCCGATATCACCAACAATCAGGTGCAGATCGTGACCATATCGCCCGCGCTCGCTCCGCAGGAGGTCGAGCAGCTGATCACCTTCCCGATAGAGATCGCCATGAGCAACATTATGAACGTCGAGGAGATACGTTCCGTATCTCGGTTCGGGATGTCGCTGGTAACGGTAGTGTTCAAGGAAAGCGTGCCGATACTCGATGCGCGGCAGCTGATAAATGAACAGATACAGTCGGTGGCAGGCGAAATACCTTCCGAACTCGGCACGCCGGAGATGATGCCTATCACCACGGGGCTGGGCGAAATATACCAATATTATCTCGCGGTTGCGCCGGAATACGAGCATAAATACGATGCAATGGAGCTGCGCACGATACAGGATTGGATCGTCAAGCGGCAGCTGTCGGGCATACCGGGCATCGTCGAGATCAACAGTTTCGGCGGCCATCTCAAACAGTACGAGGTCGCCGTCGATCCCGACGCACTCTATTCGCTGAACATCACTATCGGCGAAGTTTTCGAGGCGCTGAGCGTCAACAACCAGAATACGGGCGGCGGTTATATCGAAAAAGGCCGCTATGCCTATTATATACGTTCCGAAGGCATGATCCACAGCCTCGGCGATATAGAGCAGATCGTGGTGACCAGCCGCGGCGGGATACCGATACATATTCACGATGTGGGTACGGTGCGTTTCGGCTCACCCAAACGTTTCGGCGCTATGACCATCGACGGCAGGGGCGAGTGCGTGGGAGGTATTGCCATGATGCTCAAAGGCGCAAATGCCAACGCGGTGACCAAAGAGCTGGAAAAACGTGTGGAACGCGTGCAGAAAATGCTGCCCGAAGGAGTGAGTATCGTTCCGTATCTCAACCGCTCGGAACTGGTCAAGCGCAATATTTTCACCGTTATCAGAAATCTCGCGGAGGGTGCGCTTATCGTTTTCCTCGTGCTTATGATATTTCTGGGCGATGTCCGCGCGGGGTTTATCGTAGCCTCCGTGATACCGCTCGCCCTGCTGTTCGCATTTATCATGATGCGGTTTTTCGGGGTGACCGCCAACCTGATGAGCCTCGGAGCTATCGACTTCGGCATCGTGATCGACGGGCCTTTCGTGATCATCGAGGGCGTCCTCGCTTACATATACAGCCGACGGTTTTTCGGGCGCACTCTGACCAAAGAGCAATTCAACAACGAGATCGTCAATGGTGCGGCGCTCGTGGCACGTTCGGCTTTTTTCGGGGTGCTTATCGTTATCATCGTTTTCTTCACGATACTTTACCTGAAAGGTATCGAAGGGAAAACTTTCACTCCGATGGCCAAGACGCTGATATTCTGTATTTCCGGCGCGCTTATCCTGTCGCTCACCTACGTGCCGATGATGGCCTCGCTGCTGCTGAAACGCCAGGTGAAAGAACGGCGCACTTTTTCCGACCGTTTCTTCGAGAGGCTGAACCGTGTCTATCGCCGCGTGCTCAATTTCACTCTGCGTCATGCGTGGAAGACGCTGGCGACGGCATTTCTTGTGCTTGCCGCAAGTATCGTACTGTTCACGCGACTGGGCGCGGAGTTTATTCCTACGCTCGACGAAGGCGATTTTGCCATGCAGATGACACTTCCGGCGGGAAGTTCGCTCTCCCGCAGCATAGAGGTATCGGGCGAGGCACAGCAGATACTGCTGGACAGGTTTCCCGAGATCAGGCACGTGGTGGCCAAGATCGGCACGGCCGAAGTGCCTACCGACCCGATGGCGATCGAAGACGCCGATGTGATGATAATAATGAAACCTTTCAGGGAGTGGACGAGTGCCCGCTCGCGCGCCGAGATGGTGGATAGGATGAAGGATGCGCTGGAAGAGGAAATAGACGATGTGGAATTTATTTTCAGCCAGCCCATACAGCTGCGTTTCAACGAGCTGATGACCGGCGCTAAGGCCGATATCGCCATCAAACTCTTCGGCGAGGATATGGACGAGCTGTATGCCCGCGCGGTGGAAGCCGCCGGATATGTGGAGCAAGTCCCAGGAGCGGCCGATGTGCTGGTGGAGCGCGCTCTCGGCCTGCCGCAGTTAGTGATAACTTATGACCGCAGTAAATTAGCCCGCCACGGGGTCAGTATCTCAGAACTCAACACCATTATCCGCGCCGCTTATGCAGGCGAAAAGGCGGGTACTGTATTCGAGAACGAACGCCGTTTCGACCTGGTAGTGCGGCTCGACCGGGAGAAAGTGCCCGAGTTGAACATCGACCGTCTTTTTGTACGCACCGCCGAAGGCATACAGATACCCGTCAGCGAGGTGGCGAGCGTGGACCTTGTCAGCGGCCCGTTGCAAATCAACCGCGACGACACCAAACGGCGTATCGTTATCGGGGTGAATGTGCGCGACGCCGACATACAGCACGTAGTGGAGCGCATCCGCGAGCTGCTCGAACAGAATATCACTCTGAAACCCGGGTATTATTTCGAATACGGCGGTCAGTTCGAGAATTTACAGAATGCTATAAACACTCTATTGGTCGTCGTCCCCATAGCGTTATTCCTGATCTTGCTGCTGCTGTTCATTTCCGTCAGAAGTATAGCCTACACTCTGATAATTTTCACTACTGTTCCGCTGTCTATCATCGGCGGCGTTCTTGCGCTGTGGGTTCGCGGGATGCCGTTCAGTATTACGGCGGGTGTGGGTTTCATCGCGCTGTTCGGCGTATCGGTAATCACGGGCATACTGATGATCAACCATTTCCTCGAACTTGCCAGGCGTAGCAAATACCGGATGACCACCCTGAATATTATCCGTAAAGGCACGCCCCGTCTGCTGCGTCCCGTGTTCCTGACGGGATTGACCACCGCGCTCGGCTTCGTCCCTATGGCCGTCGCCACATCGGCGGGAGCGGAAGTGCAACGCCCGCTGGCGACGGTGGTCATCGGCGGAGTGATCGTGTCCACCCTGCTCACTCTCATCATCATTCCCATTTTCTATTACCTCGTCAATTCATCGAGCGCCGTTATGCGAAAATCCTTCATGCGTAAAATATTCCGTCCCAAACCGATATTGCCGCTGTTGTTGGTGGCGATGATGGCGACTCCCGCTCTCGCACAGCAGACCGTTACTCTGGAACAGGCTGTGGCAATGGCGAAGGAGAACGATCCCCGACTAAAATCGGCCGAAGCGTCGATAGAAGTCGCCAGAGCGAGCAGAGGTGCATCGTGGGAGTTGAGCAACACATCGGTGGACTATTCATGGGGTCAGCTCAACGGCCTTACCAGAAACGACCGGCAGCTTAACGTCGTTCAGAGCGTAGGCTCTGTCATCACGCCTTTTTACAAAAATGCGCTCGCCGAGCGGCAGATCGTTACGGGGCAACGTAACCGCGACATCGTGGAAAAAGAGATCACCGCCGAAGTAACCCATGCCTATGTTTATTATCTCTACACGCTCGGCCTGGTGCGGATATACGGTGACATGAACAGTTTTGCCGAACAGCTCCTCCAAACGGGCGAACTCCGCTACCGCACGGGCGACATAACGCTCCTCGAAAGGAATATGATTGCCACGCAGGCAGCCACCATGCGCAGCAAGGCGTTCCAGGCAGGTGAGGAGCACCGGCTCGCCGCCGCGCGACTGCAATGGGCATGTTTTTCCGATACCTCCGTCGTGCCGTCGGACGCTGTGCTCATGCTGCTGCCTGTCCGTAGCCTCGACGGGCCGCTCGGCGAAACGTACAGAGCATATCATAACAGTCTTGCAGAAGAAGCGCGGGTGCAGGTCAGCATAGAGCGCAGCCGCCTTTTCCCCGAACTCTCTGCCGGATACATGCGCCAGAATATCCTTCCCGACAAAGGACTGAATGCATGGACAGTGGGCATTACCGTACCTCTCTTCTTCACGCCGCAGAAAAGCCGTATCAAGCAGGCAAGACTGAACGCCGAGGTCGCCCGTTATGACGCGCAGACCAACATTCGCGAACTTAACAACAAACTCGAAACAGTAAGGGCCGATCTGCGCCGCTATGGCGAAACGGTCGAGTTCTATCGCATATCGGCGCTTTCCGAAGCCGAAGCACTGATAGCTGCCGCAAAACTTCAACTCGAACACAACGATACGGACATAAGTCAGTTTATCCAAAGCATGAACAATGCGCTGGAAATCAAACGGGCCTATGCCGAAGCCATATATCTTTACAATGTGGCGGTTATCGAATATGAATTGTATCAATAAAACCAAAGTGAAAATGAAAGCCATTTTGATTTCTGTCGTTGCTTTGACGCTTGTTTCCTGCGGTGGCCGGAAAAGTGAACAGACGATCGTGCTTGCCGAACCCATGTCGGCCGGTATTTCGATCACGATCGACGACGACCCGCAGACAGATGCCATAAGCTCCGCAACACGGGCAAACAACCGGCCGACGTTCAACGGTATCCTGACCATACCGCCCCAGTATCACGCTACGGTCACATTGCTCATGGACGGGGTGGTGAAAAGCACGTCGTTGCTTGCCGGTAAGTTCGTGAGAAAAGGCGAGCTGCTGGCCACGCTCGAAAAACCCGAATTCATCGCGCTGCAACAATCGTATATCGAAAACCACGCCCAGGAAGAGTTCCTCGAAGCCGAATATCGCAGGCAGGAAATATTGGCCGAAGGCGAAGCCACATCGAAAAAAACATTGCAGCAAAGCCGTGCCGACTACCTGTCGATGCGAAGCCGCCGGGAGGCTGCTGCCGCGCAGCTCGTTCTGCTCGGCCTAGACCCTGCACGGGTGCTTGCCAACGGCATCGTCCCGTACCTGGAAGTTCGCTCGCCAATCGACGGTTATGTTGCCGATGTGCAGATAAATCTTGGGAAACACGTAGCCGCAGGAGACCCCGTATGTGATATTATCAACAAAAACATGGCGTTGCTGAGGCTCACCGTTTACGAAAAGGATATCGGCAAAATAAACGTGGGCGACAGGATGGAGTTTCGCGCAGGCGGACTGGCAGGACAGGTTTTCGAGGCTACGGTGACCTCTCTGGGGCAAACGGTGGATAACGCCAGCCGTTCGATAGAAGTCTATGCCCGTGTAAACGAACCCGTCCCGCAATTTCGTCCCGGAATGTACGTCAATGCACAATTGGCAGGAGAGTGAGGCCGAAATAAACGGCAGATTATACTACAATCGTAAAGCAGTTCATCGAAGGAATGCAACAAGCTGAAAATCAACGGAAAACGCGCTGGGCTGATTCACGGGTGCGGATTTTCAGACTTTGCTGAAATATTGGTTGGACGACGTTTAGCCTTAGGTTACAAAGCACCGTCCATTTACTGCCGAAAAGGTTGAGTGGAAATGAGAAAATCCCAAAGAATCGTCTGATTCTCTGGGATTTTTCTTTGTATGCAAATTCGTTATAATTATGTTTGACCCGAAACTGCTCACTCCCAGTACGACTCCATAACCCGCTTCAATTCGGAGGAGTCGTCCGTGTCGCCGTATTCGGCTTTCAGTTCGAGCAGGCGCGATTTCATCGCAGCGACAATCTCTGCAAAAGCCGCATCGCCGTATATGTTCCTGTTCTGCTGCGGGTCGGTGGCCAGATCGTAGAGTTCCCAGAGCCGCAGGCCCATGTCGGGATCGCCTTTCGCTATTTCGCGCTCTCCCTTGCCGTAGAAAAATATAAGTTTGTAGCGGTCGTTGCGGATGCCGAAATGGGCAGGACGTATAACCTCGTTCATCCAATAGCGGTAGTACATATCTTTTCTGAACCGCTCGCCGTCATCGCCTGCCAGCAGACGGCGGAAACTGCGCCCCTGTGCATTTTCAGGCGTTTCGCTTTTGGCGTAATCGGCCAGCAGCGATGCGAAGTCGATATTAAGCACTATGTCCCCACTGCGCCGGCCGGCCGGAATTTCACGCGGGTATCGGACTACAAAAGGCATCCGTATCGACTCCTCGTACATTACGCGCTTGTCGAAAAAGCCATGTTCGCCGAGAAAATAGCCCTGGTCGGAGGTGTAGATGACTATCGTATTGTCGGCGATACCCTCGCTGTCGAGCCAGTCGAGAAGGCGGCCGATATTCTCATCAACCACCGCCACACAGCGCAGGTAGTCGCGCACTAATTTCTGATATATCTTGCGGCGGGCGGCGACGCTGTCCAGTCCCGCTGTCGAGAACGGCAGTTCGGGATAGTCCGTCCACCAACTTTCGGGCGTCTCGGACGCGATCGTCCACCGCCGTCCCATATTTTCGAGTTGCTGGCCGGGGAAAACACGCCCCGACGCCTGCGGCCCGAACTCCATCAGGTTAGCCGGTTCGGGAAACTCCTCAACATGGTCGTATATATGCGCCAGGCGCTCGGGAAAGTGGAACGGCTCATGGGTCGCCTTGAAATGACAGAACATCATGAAAGGTTTCGAGCGGTCTCGGGTCGAGAGCCACTCTATCGTCTTGTCTGTCACGATGTCGGTCGAGAAGCCTTCGACGACCGTTCCTGTGCGACCCTCGCAGTCGTCTACCCAGTCGTGCGCCCCTTTGAAAATCGGGTCGAAATACTCGCCCTGATCGTGGAGAACCGAGAAATAGTCGAACCCCGAAGGCTGTTTTTTGAGATGCCACTTGCCGATAAGCGCGGTCTGATAGCCTGCTGCCTGCATCCGTTTGGCGATATTGTCCTGCTCCGGTTTCAGCGCGTCGTCGAGCGTATAGACCCCGTTCGAATTGCTGTACTGTCCTGTGAGTATCGCCGCGCGGCTCGGCACGGAGATCGAATTGGTGCAAAAGCAGTTATCCAGCACGCACCCCTCGCGGGCCAGCCGCGCGATGTTGTCGTTCCGCACGTATGGCGCTAATATGCCGCCGTAGATCCCCCATCCCTGCGCCGTATGGTCGTCGGAAAGAATGAAGAGGATATTGGGACGCTGCTGTGGAGCAGCCGCAGTCGGAGGCGCTCCACCCGCAGCCGGAACGGCAAACAAAGCGGCGACAGAGCCGCTCAATATGTATTTTCCTTGCACCATCTTTTACAAAACTAATGTCTCAGCGTGCTGATGTCGAGGGCGATCTCTGCGCCCGCGGCATCGAACAGCCTCAGACATATGACCCCTCCGTTGTCCATGTCGAAGTAATATAGTTTAATCGGGTGCAGGCCTTTGGCAAGCGCTATCTGTCCGTCGATCGTGATCGGCCCGTGCGGCCCGTCATTATCTATCACCATTTCGCCGCCGATGTAAAGCATGCTGCCATCGTCGGAAGTGAGGCTGAACGTGTAGATGCCGTCGACCGGCACTTCGACGTAGCCTGTATAAACCAGTCCGCGCTTGCCGCCCACTCCTTTGGGCACGACAATCGCTTCGACGACGTATTCTGCCTTGATCGGAACGGTCTCTATCTGCGCGCATCTGTTAAAAATACCCTCGTGCCATACGCATTTCAGGCCGGGTGTGTACTCCGCAACCTCGACCGCCGCTCGGTACTCCTCTTTGCGGTAGACGGTGCGGATAATATCAGCCGCGCTTTGGTCGGGGCGGAACATACGTATCGTGAACTCGGTCGTTTCGTCGATATGTATCGGGCCGGTGTAGGGCTGCGAGTTGCGGTCGGGGATCGTGCCGTCGGTCGTGTAACGCAGCTCGACGGCAGGCAGCGGATAGTCCCACACCACACTCGTCTCTCCGACGAAAGAGTTCACGGCATAGACGCCGGGAAGGTCGAGCGGGCGGTAGTTGACGCCGAAACGGTCGAGGCGCGGGAAGTGCGCCAGAAGACGCGGATAGAACTCATCCCACTCGCGTCCGGTCTCACCCCTCCATGCCACATCGGCAAAGACCGGCATACGCGGGAACGTCATATACTGCATCCTCGCCCGCGATGGAATATACTCAGTCCACACATTGGCCTGAATGCCGAGCAGATGCTCTTTCTGCGCATCGTCGAGTCCCGCCGGGACCGGCGAGAATGCGTATAGGTCGCGCAGAGTGTTCGCGTGTTGCTGGTAGTCGAAATAGTAATGGGAATTTGGAGTGAGAATCACTTCGTTGCCCTGTGCGGTTGCGAGCGGTACGGCATTGCGCGCCCACGTGCGCCACCACATCATGATTGCGGTCGGCGAAAGGCCGCCCTCCGTTATCTCATCCCAGCCGATCATTTTGCGGCCGTTGTCGATAAAGAACTGCTCCATCTGCCTGACGAACCACGATTGCAGTTCCTTCTCGTTCGCAAGACCCTCTGTTTTTATCCTGCGCCGGCAATGCGGGCACTTCTCCCAATTTATCTTCTCTACCTCGTCCGCACCCAGATGCGCATATTCATACGGGAACAGCTCGAATATCTCGGCATAAACGTCTTTGCAGAACTGCAATGTCCAATCCTTGCCGGGGCAGATGGGCGCAGAGAACGTCTCACCCCAACCCGCCTGGTCGAAACACGAAAGCTGCGGGAATGCCGCAATAGCCCCGCTCATATGGCCCGGCATGTCGATTTCAGGGATCACGTCGATGCCGAGCGCCGCCGCATAGGCAACCACCTCGCGCACATCCTCCTGCGTGTAGTAGCCGCCGTATTCGGTCACGCCGTTGCGCTCGCGGAGTCTGTCCTGCGGCAGCATGTAATCGGGGTTATGGTCGCGCCGTGCAATCGCAATACACCCCAGATCGTGGTTATTGAACTGACGCCAGCCGCTCACTTCGGTAAGTTGCGGGTACTTCTTTATCTCGATACGCCAGCCCTGATCGTCGGTCAAGTGCCAGTGGAACTTGTTGAGCTTATAGAAAGCCATCAGGTCGAGGAATTCCATCACCTCCTGCTTGGCGAAAAAGTGGCGCGACACGTCCAGGTGCATCCCGCGCCAACCCCATGCGGGCGCATCTTCTATCCGCACGGCGGGTAGCCGCATCTTGCCGCCATCGGCCGGAAACAACTGTCTGATCGTCTGAATGCCGAGTACAGCCGAGCGGGGATTGGCCGCTTCGAGCCGGACGCCTTTTTTGGTTACGGTGAGCCGGTAGGCATCGTCATCGCCGACTTCGGGTTTCAGCGACAGGACGATATCGCCGCCGTCACCTTCGCCCGCAACCGTCATTTCTATGCCGGTGTCCGCTTTCACAAGCCGCACGAGCAGCTCCGCCTGCTCTTTGAGATCGTGAGAGGCATAGCTGACGGTGGTTTGCGAAGTTACCGCAAAATATCCTTTGCCCGTCTCCATCTTCACGGGCAGGGGGATGATATTTATATCCGCAGGGTTTACGGGCTTGTCGCACGCTGCGGCAAACGCTGCGACTGCCAAAAGAAACAGTAATCTCTTCATATCAGGGTTATTATGTTTTCGGTAGTATTATGTGTTATTTTTCGAAACTATATATTTAACGGCATATATAACTTCTTTATTCTATCCTCCCTATCGGGCGGCGGTTAGCCCCCGCGCGGCCGGTCAGCACATCGCCCATATCCTCGCGCGCCGCTTCGACCACCCGCATCAGCTGCTCGATAACTTCGGGATGTTGCTCCTGCACGTCGTAGCGTTCACCCGGATCACGCCGCAGGTCGTAGAGCGCCTGCGGAACGTCCATATTCTCTGAAACCTCGCCCGGCCTGCCATCGTTGCCCGGCAGGTAGCCTTCATAGGTACGGCTTCGGTGCGGCAGCACGAGCTTGAACTCCGCATTACGCACTGCTTGGAGTTGGTTATCGCGGTAGTAATATAGGAAATACTCGCGCGGGTTGGTATCGGGATCGCCCATGAAAACCCGCGTCATATCCACGCCGTCGATCTTCTTCTCGGGCAGTCGCGCGCCCGCCATCGACACTATCGTCGGCAGCAGGTCGATATTGACCGCCAACCGGCTGCTCACCACGCCAGCCGGTATTTTGCCCGGCCAGCGGATTATGAACGGCACGCGCTTGCCACCCTCGAACGACGTTCCTTTGCCCTCGCGCAGGCCACCGGTCGAGCCGGCATGGTTGCCGTAATTGATCCACGGGCCGTTGTCGGAGGTGAACATCACCACCGTATTGTCGTCGAGTCCGTTATGTTTGAGCGCCTTTAATATTTCGCCCAGACTCCAATCGAGCTCCATCATCACGTCGCCGTAAAGCCCCTGCTCGCTCTTGCCAGCGAATTTATCCGAAACGAAGAGCGGAACGTGCGGCATGGTATGCGCAAGATAAATAAAGAACGGTCTGTCGCGGTTTTCCGTGATGAACCTGACCGCACGTTCGGTGTAATCCGTAGTAAGTTGCGTCTGGTCCTCGCCCGTCATTGCGGGGTTTATCACCTCGTTGCCTTCGTAGAGCGGCAGCGGCGGATAGTAGCTCCCGGCGGTCGGATGATAGGGCCACATATCGTTCGAGTAGAGCAGGCCGTAATATTCGTCGAATCCGTGGTCGAGCGGCATGAACGGCTGCTTGTCGCCCAAGTGCCACTTGCCTATCGCACTGGTCGCATAGCCCCTTTCCCTGAGCAGCGAGGCAATCGTCCTTTCTTCGGGGTTCAGGCCGACGGGGGAGTTAGGATTGAGCGCACCCGCAAAGCCGAGCCTGTTGGGGTAGCATCCCGTGAGCAGCCCCGCGCGCGACGCGGTGCTAACGGCCTGCGCGGCGTAAAAGTTGGTAAGACGCATACCTTCCGCACACATGCGGTCGATATTGGGCGTGCGGTATCCTGTCGCTCCGGCGGCCGTAAAGTCGCCGTAGCCCATGTCGTCGAGGTTGATCACTATGAAATTGGGCGGCGGGGATGGCTCGGCGGCGCATCCGGCGGGAGCGAATACCGCCGCTCCGAGCAATAAACTCCTGACGTTATTTTTCATCGTATTTATTTCCATTCTTTTTCATGTATGACATTACATTGGCGGGCGAGCGACGGGCGGCAAGTTCACCAGCCATAAACTTCATGCAAGCGTCGGCATGAGCAAAGAACATCCGATACCCTTCGCACAACGAATTTAAGCCTTTTTCGCCGTTTTCCGCCATATCGAACCTGTGTTTGGGACACTCGCCGCGACATGCGAAAAGCCATTCGCAACGCTTGCACTGACCCGGAAGCTCGTTTCGCTTGGCCAGCCCGAACCACATCTGCCGCTGGCATTTAACCATGTCCGCCATCGTTTCGTGCGCGATATTTCCGAGCCGGTATTCCGGAAACACGAAGTGGTCGCAAGCATAGACATCGCCGTTGCTCTCTACCGCCAACGCCCGGCCGCAGGTTTCGCCGAGAGTGCAGAGAGCAGGCGTAAGGCCCACGTACTGAGCCAGCACCGCATCGAAAAAGGGCACGAAATAATTTCCCACATCATGCGCGACCCAGCGGTCGAAAATGTCTACCATAAACTGCCCGAACCCCGCCGCCGACACCGCCCATTCGGCACGCTGCGAACCCGGCGTTCCGGGCGGAACTATCGCGGCCCGACAGCCATCCCCGACCGTATGCTCGACCACCGGCATAAACTGCATGTAGCGGCTGCCGACCGATTTCAGGAACTCGTAAACCTCCGTGCCGCGCCCCTCGCTCATGCGGTTCACCGTGCTCAGAGTGTTGAACTCCACGCCCTCTTCACGCATCAGCGAGACGGCGTGCATAACTTTGGCGAACGTTCCGCCTCCGGCACGGTCGCGACGGTATGCGTCGTGAATATCTTCGGGGCCGTCGATCGAAATGCCGACAAGAAACCCATTGCGGCGAAATAAACTACACCATGCGCGGTCGAGCAGCGTACCGTTGGTCTGGACCGTATTCTCTATACGGCGACCGCGCCCGTGCTTTTTCTGGTACGCCACCGCGCGCTCGAAAAAACCGATACCGGCCAGCAACGGCTCGCCGCCATGCCAGCAGAACGAGACCACTTCCGCAGCATTGTCAGTAATATACTGACGCACATACTCTTCGAGCACGCTGTCGGTCATTTTTTGCGGCTGCCCGCTCTGTCCGCCTTTGCCGAGATAATAGCAATAGGCGCAGTCGAGATTGCAGGCCGAACCTACGGGTTTCACCACCGAAGCAAATACCGTGCGGCCTGTCGCACGCTGCGCATCTTCGTATGTGAAAAGACGGTTCAATATGCGAACAAAAGATTTTCGCGAAGTTTTCAAGCAAAGATAAGTACAATTTTCGGTTTCGGCAGTTGTCTCTGATTTCGCAAACGTAGCTGTCTGATAAAAAAGAAGCTCCCACCGAAGCGGGAGCACAGGATAAAATCCTTCGGCATATAGCCTTATTGTGATAAGATGTAGAAATCTTATGGTGCAAATATACGTATATATTTTTATATTTGTACTTTTATTGCACAATATTTCGAATTATGAATAAGAATAAGGTATTGGGGCTCGATCTGGGGACGAACAGTATCGGATGGGCGATTGTAGAGGAGCGGCCGGACGGTTGCGCCCTTCGTGAGCATGGGGTGGATATTTTTCAGGAGGGGGTGAAGATCGAAAAGGGTATCGAATCGTCGAAAGCCGCCGAACGGACGAAATATCGCGCCGCCCGTCGCCGGCTGATGCGGCGCAAACTGCGCAAGATCAGAACGTTGGAAGTGTTGTCGGAACAAGGTCTGTGCCCCCGCATTGTGCCGGAAAGACTTAAAGCGTGGAAGCAGGAGGGGCAATATCCGCTCGACGACGAGTTTATCCTGTGGCAACGCACCGACGGGGATAAGAATCCGTATCACGACCGAAACGAAGCCCTGACCCGAAAGCTCGACCTCAGCGTGCAACGGGACAGATACATTCTCGGCAGAGCCATGTATCATCTCGCCCAACGGCGCGGATTCCTCAGTAATCGCCTCGAAAAGACCAAAGAGAGCGACGGCGCGGTAAAAACCGGTATAGATGAACTCAGCCAAGACATAGAAAAGTCCGGATGTCGGTTTCTCGGCGAATATTTTTACCGGTGCTATTGCGAAGGCGAAAAAATACGCACGAGATACACCTCGCGCAAAGAGCACTACAATGCAGAGTTCGACGAGATCTGCCGCGTGCAGCAACTGGACGAAAACTTGAAAAAAGAACTCGAAAAGGCGATTTTCTTTCAGCGTAAACTCAGATCACAAAAAGGGCTGGTCGGGAAATGCACTTTGGAAAAAAGTAAAAGTCGCTGTCCGGTATCGCACCCGCGATTCGAGGAGTACAGGATGCTGCAACTCATCAATAATATAAAGATACAGACCCCGATAGATGAAGCGTTGCGTCCGTTGAGTCGCGAAGAAAAAGAACAGATCATTCCGCTGTTCCTGCGGAAAAGTAAGAAACAGTTCGATTTCGAGGATATTGCTAACAAACTTGCAGGGAAAAACAATTACGCTTATTACAAGGATAATTCGGGTAAACCGTATTTGTTCAATTATAAAATGAATACATCTGTCTCCGGTTCTCCGGTTACGGTATCGTTGCAAGATATTTTCGGCGAGCAATGGGATGCGGTTCTTGCCGAACGGTATACGGCAAAAAATGGGAAAACACAGCAGCAGATAGTCAATGACGTGTGGCATGTTCTTTTCTTTTTCGATGACGACGAAAAGTTGAAAGAGTTTGCCATGAACAAACTGCAATGCTCCGAAGAAGAAGCGAAAAAATTCAGCGAAATACATCTCCCTCAGGATTACGCCGCACTGAGCCTCAACGCGATAGAGAAAATATTGCCGTTTCTGCGTGAAGGGATGCTCTACTCGCACTCTGTTTTTCTGGCCAATATGGGTAAGGCGCTGCCGGCCGAAGTATGGAATGATCCTGAGAGCCAAAGAGTTATTATCCGCCATGTTGCAGATATAATAGACGACTTCCCCAAAGAAGGTCGTCTGCCGATCGGAGATACGATAGAATCACGTATCGCGAGTTTTATAGAGGCTCATTTCAACGTGCTGCCTTGTAGGGTCAAAGATAGGCTCTACCACCCCACCATGATGGAAACATATCCCGAAGCCAAATCCGACGAATTCGGCAGGCTGCGGCTCGGCTCGCCGCGAACGTCATCAGTGCGCAATCCTATGGCCATGCGAGCGCTGTTCAGACTTCGCAAGCTCGTCAATACCCTTCTGGATGAAAACAAAATTGACAAAAGCACGAAGATACGAATAGAATTCGCACGGGGACTGAACGACGCCAATCGCCGCAAAGCCATCGAGGACTATCAACGCGAAAGGGAGACGGAGCGAAAAAAATATTATGAAGAAATTAAAAAACTCTATCTGGAAGAGAGTGGCCGAGAGATCGAACCTAATGAGACGGATGTTCTGAAATTTCAGCTATGGCGGGAGCAAAATAAGATTTGTCCTTACACGGGGCGTACGATTTCTATCTGCCAATTCATCGGTGCAAATCCCGAATTCGACATCGAACACACGATCCCGCGCAGTGCGGGCGGTGACGACTCGCAGATGAATAAAACACTGTGTGAGTCGGCGTTCAATCGAAACGAGAAAGGGAGCAAGCTGCCGTCCAAGCTTGCCCGCCATGCAGAAGTACTTGTGCGGATAGCCCATTGGAAAGAGCGTTGCGACGAACTCCGCAAGCAAATAGAACGTACCAAAGGCTCGTTCTCGACGAAAGAGATAAAGGATGCCATGATACGGAAGCGCCATAAGTTGAAACTGGAATTGGATTATTGGTCGGGGAAATACCGCCGTTTCGAGATGACCGAAGTCCCGGAAGGGTTCAGTAACCGCCAGGGAATCGACATCGGCATTATTTCGAAATACGCCCGCCTCTACTTACAAAGCGTCTTCCCTAAGACTTATGTGGTAAAAGGCCTGACGACAGATGCGTTCCGCAAGATGTGGGGCTTGCAGGAACAGTATGAGAAGAAAGAGCGGGGCAATCACGCACATCATTGCATGGATGCCATTACGATAGCCTGCATCGGGCCGAACGAATATGCGCGAATGGCCGAGTATTTCCGCAATCAGGAGCAATACAGGTGGTATCGTAATCGCGAAAAACCACAATTCCCCAAGCCCTGGCCGACATTTACCGAAGATGTGATAGCCATAGAACAGAAGCTGCTCGTTTCGCACCACACGCCCGATAATATGTCGAGGCAGACTAAGAAAAAGTGGCGAAAGCATGGACAGGTGCAGAGGGACGATAATGGCAAAGACCTCTACGTTGCCGGAGACTCGGCGCGCGGCTCGCTTCATCAGGATACCTTCTACGGTGCGATAATGCGTGACGGAGAACTTAAACACGTGGTGCGAAAATCGCTCGGTTCGCTCAAAGAAGGCGATGTCGATAAGATTGTAGACGAAGTGGTGCGCGAAAAAGTCCGTCAGGCGGTCGAAGAAAAAGGGTTCAAACAAGCGATGGCCGGCCCGATCTGGATGAGCGAGGAGAAAGGTGTGGAAATTAAGAAAGTGAGGTGCTTTACCCCGTCGGTCACTTCTCCGATCCGCCTGAAAGAACATCGCGACCTTTCGCGGCACGAACACAAACAGCATCTGCGCGTTGTCACTGGCGGTAGCTATCTGATGGCTGTATATGAGGTGGTAGATGCAAAAGGAAAATCGAAGCGCGACTTTGAAATAGTTAATAACCTGGATGCGGCGAAATATTTCAAGGCGAGCAGCGACCATGCGGCGTTTACAGATATTGTGCCGCTCACGAGCGAAAAAGGCTACCCGCTGAAATGGACGCTCAAATCGGGGACGATGGTGCTTTTCTACGAAAATTCGCCGGAGGAGGTCTATGAGGCCGATAATACAGAACTCAAGAAAAGGCTGTATAAAATCACAATAATGAAAAAAAACGGACAAATCACTTTTATATTCCATCAGGAAGCAAGGTCGAAAGGCGAGCTCAATGAAAAAGATGGCGAATACAAATCGGGAGAAGAGCATCGTCCTTTAATTAGAATGTATTCCACTCGGCTCAGAGCCCTCGTCGAAGGCCATGATTTCGAGCTAAGTGTCACGGGCGAGGTGAAATTCAAAAACGGATAGATTATGTTGAGGCGCGCGCTGTTTTTCTCGACCCCCATGAACCTGTCGCTAAAAAACGGGCAACTGGCATTTCATCTGAAAGAGGCGCCGGAGCAAAAACGCACTGTTCCGATAGAGGATATCGGTTTTGTTGTTCTGGAACATCAGATGATCAGCATTACGTTACCGTTGCTTGGCGCTTTGTCCGAAAACAACGTGGCCGTGATCTTCTGCAACGACAAGCAGTTGCCCGCCTCGATGCTGCTGAATCTCGACTCCAATTCTACACAGGGAGAGAGCTTCCGTGCTCAGATCGATGCCAGCGAACCGTTGAAGAAAAATTTATGGAAGCAGACCGTCGAGGCTAAGATCCGAAATCAGGCGAAGTTACTGCACAAACTCGGTATGGATGGGGATGCGCTCAAACCGCTGTATATGAATGTGAAGAGCGGTGATTCCGACAATCGGGAAGGGGTGGCGGCAAAACTATATTGGAACATGCTTTTCGGCAGGGATTTCGTGCGCGAACGTGAGGGCGCTCCGCCCAACAACCTGCTTAATTACGGCTATACTATTCTCCGGGCTGCCGTAGCCCGTTCACTGATGGGGTCGGGTTTGCTGCCCGCATTCGGCATTTTCCACCGTAACCGCTACAATGCATTTCCGCTCGCAGACGATATAATGGAGCCTTTCCGGCCTTTTGTGGATGAGATCGTGCACAATCTCTATTTCAGCGGAGAGGTAGAACTTACGAAAGAGACGAAAGAATCGTTGTTAAAGGTTTTGTTTAAAGATACATATTTTGATAAAATAACCCGTCCGTTGGATGTGGGATTATCTGTCACAACTGCTTCGCTGGCAAGATGCTTCATCGGTAAGGAGAAAAAAATTTCCTATCCGCTCCTGGAATAATATGAGTGAGATACGCTTAAATTCATATCATATTATGTGGGTATTTGTGTTCTTCGACCTGCCGACCAACACCAAAACCGAGCGGAAAGCGGCGGCTCAGTTTCGCAAGTCGTTGGAAAAAGATGGATTCACCATGATGCAGTACTCTGTATATAATCGTTATTGCGCCTCTCGCGAGAGTATGGAGGTACACATAAAACGTGTTCGTGGCCTGACCCCGCCGAGTGGACAGGTAAGCATTTTGTCAATAACGGACAAACAATACGGGGACATAGTCAATTATTGGGGCAAAATCGAACGGGCCAAACCACAGGCCCCGCAGCAATTGGAATTTTTTTAGTACATTTACATAATATAAGATGCGGTTCGGCAATCTATTGGAAACTTTTTTCAGCGATTGTGCTCACCGTACACTATAATTTGGACGAGAAAAATCTGCATTATATTTACTTCCATAGGACGAACAGTTCGATTTTCGGTTGGTTTTACAGTGCGTAATTGACTGATTTTCAATGTAAAATTCGACGGTGGTTGTGATTTGATGTAGAAAAGAAATAAGAAACAACTTACACACATGAACTTCGAGTTCCATTGCTGTTGTGATTTGATGTAGAAAAGAAATAAGAAACAACTTTTTAATCTAAAATATGATATTGCAAATAGTTGTGATTTGATGTAGAAAAGAAATAAGAAACAACGATTGCCGCAGGCTTTCGCTATAATCATAAGTTGTGATTTGATGTAGAAAAGAAATAAGAAACAACGAAGTGTGGCTGCCCGCGACAAAGGCTGCTGTTGTGATTTGATGTAGAAAAGAAATAAGAAACAACCGTGAACAATGTCGAATGGGATAAAAGCGAGTTGTGATTTGATGTAGAAAAGAAATAAGAAACAACATGCCGAGAAAACGCATGAATTAGTATCAAGTTGTGATTTGATGTAGAAAAGAAATAAGAAACAACCTAATAGTCGACGGGTTAAAGTCGGCTAAGTTGTGATTTGATGTAGAAAAGAAATAAGAAACAACTTGCGTTGCGATTTGCGGCTAATGCAGCCTGTTGTGATTTGATGTAGAAAAGAAATAAGAAACAACCATAGAGGCTATGCGGAAACTCCACGCGGCGTTGTGATTTGATGTAGAAAAGAAATAAGAAACAACATATTTTCAGCGCGAAGTGCAGATCGCGGTGTTGTGATTTGATGTAGAAAAGAAATAAGAAACAACCAATGCTCGTATTTGGGCTATAAAAACCTAGTTGTGATTTGATGTAGAAAAGAAATAAGAAACAACAAGCTTTTCTGAAATGTGTACGACAAATAAGTTGTGATTTGATGTAGAAAAGAAATAAGAAACAACATGGCCCGCTGACATTATTCGTGAAAGCGAGTTGTGATTTGATGTAGAAAAGAAATAAGAAACAACAGCAGCGCAGCTCGATAAAAACTGCAAAGAGTTGTGATTTGATGTAGAAAAGAAATAAGAAACAACATGCGCTACATTCCCGCTCGTAAGGCGACCGTTGTGATTTGATGTAGAAAAGAAATAAGAAACAACCTTCTTTCTCGCAACAAATGCAATGTTCGAGTTGTGATTTGATGTAGAAAAGAAATAAGAAACAACCAACAAGGGATTCTTAATAATGACCTCCCTGTTGTGATTTGATGTAGAAAAGAAATAAGAAACAACCCTGTCGATTTCCACTACTATGAATCGCAAGTTGTGATTTGATGTAGAAAAGAAATAAGAAACAACCGCTGGGGCGGGTCATGTTTTTGTCGAATGGTTGTGATTTGATGTAGAAAAGAAATAAGAAACAACCTTTGCTCTTATGATTCGACCAAAAACACGGTTGTGATTTGATGTAGAAAAGAAATAAGAAACAACGTGTAGAGCGCGCAAAGCAGCATCAGGCGGTTGTGATTTGATGTAGAAAAGAAATAAGAAACAACAGTCTCCAGCGCCAGGACTTCAGCCTCAATGTTGTGATTTGATGTAGAAAAGAAATAAGAAACAACCGAGTGTGGTTTCGATGTTCTCGGGAATGAGTTGTGATTTGATGTAGAAAAGAAATAAGAAACAACCTTTCGAACAGATTGACAAAAACGATTTCGTTGTGATTTGATGTAGAAAAGAAATAAGAAACAACCATTGATAAATTAAAAATCAAAGAACATGAGTTGTGATTTGATGTAGAAAAGAAATAAGAAACAACACCCGCGATGGTAGTGCGCGCCGCTTGGAAGTTGTGATTTGATGTAGAAAAGAAATAAGAAACAACCTATAAAAATCAAGGCAAAATAAAAAACGGGTTGTGATTTGATGTAGAAAAGAAATAAGAAACAACCTCAGGCCAAAGAGGAGCGCCCATTTCGCGTTGTGATTTGATGTAGAAAAGAAATAAGAAACAACTATGATTTGGTGAACAACGCACCGTTCGAGTTGTGATTTGATGTAGAAAAGAAATAAGAAACAACCTCTCAAAAGGCTTGGATGGTGTGAGTGGGTTGTGATTTGATGTAGAAAAGAAATAAGAAACAACGTAGAGTGGATGCAACGGCGATGTAAATGGTTGTGATTTGATGTAGAAAAGAAATAAGAAACAACCGTTGCTGCCTTTTCAGATTCGGCGGCGAAGTTGTGATTTGATGTAGAAAAGAAATAAGAAACAACCGTTGCAAAAGCAGTCGGCTTTGATGATCGTTGTGATTTGATGTAGAAAAGAAATAAGAAACAACTAACATATATTAATTATGACACCTACGAAAGTTGTGATTTGATGTAGAAAAGAAATAAGAAACAACGTAGCCTATCCTGTTCAATAGTATACTTAAGTTGTGATTTGATGTAGAAAAGAAATAAGAAACAACCGTCGTCAGGGGGAGAAGCAAATTATGACAGTTGTGATTTGATGTAGAAAAGAAATAAGAAACAACTTTTATCGGGGAATACATCCTCAGCCAGCTGTTGTGATTTGATGTAGAAAAGAAATAAGAAACAACAATCGTTTTTCGTCGGCGATAAAGCTCATGGTTGTGATTTGATGTAGAAAAGAAATAAGAAACAACGTTCGCTTGTCATAAACTGGTAGTTGAACGGTTGTGATTTGATGTAGAAAAGAAATAAGAAACAACTGGACGGCAGCAAAGACAGCGCTACGCGCGGTTGTGATTTGATGTAGAAAAGAAATAAGAAACAACCATAACCGATTTCATTATTCGCCAGCGAATGTTGTGATTTGATGTAGAAAAGAAATAAGAAACAACTATTGGCTTACAAATGCATGGGGCAAAGGGGTTGTGATTTGATGTAGAAAAGAAATAAGAAACAACACGTTTTTGTTCACTTCGCCCTGCTCACGAGTTGTGATTTGATGTAGAAAAGAAATAAGAAACAACCGGATGGGAATTGCCTAAAAACTCGAAATAGTTGTGATTTGATGTAGAAAAGAAATAAGAAACAACTTCTGGTTCTTAACACAAACGGGACCGGCAGTTGTGATTTGATGTAGAAAAGAAATAAGAAACAACCAAGACTTATGCGACGGATGTACAGCGACCGTTGTGATTTGATGTAGAAAAGAAATAAGAAACAACTGTCGGGAACTGTTACGTTCCCATCTTCAAGTTGTGATTTGATGTAGAAAAGAAATAAGAAACAACTTCGACATGCGCGAAGCTTTGGCGCAAAGGTTGTGATTTGATGTAGAAAAGAAATAAGAAACAACTTGCGTTGCGATTTGCGGCTAATGCAGCCTGTTGTGATTTGATGTAGAAAAGAAATAAGAAACAACGATTGCCGCAGGCTTTCGCTATAATCATAAGTTGTGATTTGATGTAGAAAAGAAATAAGAAACAACTCCTACGAAATGGATAGAAAAGAACAGGCTGTTGTGATTTGATGTAGAAAAGAAATAAGAAACAACAGATTCTATGCTAAGGCCGCCGCCGCGAATGTTGTGATTTGATGTAGAAAAGAAATAAGAAACAACCATCGGCTTGCAGATGCACGGGGCAAATGGGTTGTGATTTGATGTAGAAAAGAAATAAGAAACAACCATTCATCTTTGTACATACATCAAGTTTTTGTTGTGATTTGATGTAGAAAAGAAATAAGAAACAACTTGTTAGCGAAACGCCCGCCCAGTCACGTAGTTGTGATTTGATGTAGAAAAGAAATAAGAAACAACTCCCGATGTATCGATATAAAGAGCTTCGTAGTTGTGATTTGATGTAGAAAAGAAATAAGAAACAACATTTATAACCGCGACTATATTTACCAAATGGTTGTGATTTGATGTAGAAAAGAAATAAGAAACAACCAAAGGTAACTTAAGAGCATCGGATCCAAAGTTGTGATTTGATGTAGAAAAGAAATAAGAAACAACGACGATCCATAACGGTCATCCTTGGCCAATGTTGTGATTTGATGTAGAAAAGAAATAAGAAACAACTCCTTTCGAGTTCGGCGATACGTGCGGCCAGTTGTGATTTGATGTAGAAAAGAAATAAGAAACAACTTGCGTTGCGATTTGCGGCTAATGCAGCTTGTTGTGATTTGATGTAGAAAAGAAATAAGAAACAACCACGACCACTGCGAGAAGAAAGAAAATGAAGTTGTGATTTGATGTAGAAAAGAAATAAGAAACAACTTTTTAATCTGAAATATGATATTGCAAATAGTTGTGATTTGATGTAGAAAAGAAATAAGAAACAACAGTGACATCATCCATATATGAGAACTGCAGTTGTGATTTGATGTAGAAAAGAAATAAGAAACAACACCGCCGAGATAGCGGATACCGCGACCCTGGTTGTGATTTGATGTAGAAAAGAAATAAGAAACAACAGATAGACGGCAATCATGAAGTCGCAGAAGTTGTGATTTGATGTAGAAAAGAAATAAGAAACAACCGAGCCTCGCGCGGGCAATTTCATCGTCGTGTTGTGATTTGATGTAGAAAAGAAATAAGAAACAACAAGAGTGCAGAATTTCCGTGTGAGCAATCCGTTGTGATTTGATGTAGAAAAGAAATAAGAAACAACCAACACGACCTCAATTCTGGCGATGCTGGAGTTGTGATTTGATGTAGAAAAGAAATAAGAAACAACAAAGAGGCTGAATTTAATAAATGCACACAGGTTGTGATTTGATGTAGAAAAATAAAAAACAACCAAGCTACTCGTCGCTCACCGCCGCGTCGCCCTGCAATCGGGCGAAAAAGGATTATTCGGATATCGTATAAATTTAGATAGAGGTCTGTCTACACAAATTTGTGTAGACAGACCTCTATGTTATGCGTTAGCCAATAGACTATGTGTGTGCGGCCGAGCCGGAAAATTCACGCGTGTGTAACTATCTTTTCCCTCGCTTTTTTTCTTTTCCTTTTTCGATCAATGCCCGCACCGCATCGAGGTCGAGCGTGGCAGGGTCGGTGTTTTTCGGGATCGGATAATTCGCCCCGTCGAAGACTATATAGGGACCATAGCGGCCGTTCATTATGTTTATCACAGGTTCGACATCGAATGTTCGCAGCGGTGTTTTGGCCGCTATATCGTTTGCGCGTTTCACCGAAATAAGTTCCGCGGCGCGTTCGAGCGTTACAGTATGCGGGTCGTCGGTTTTGGCCAGCGACACGAATTTGCCGTCGTGGCGCACATAAGGTCCGAACCGCCCTACGCCGATGACTACCTCCGACCCTTCGAACTGGCCGATATTACGCGGCAGTGAGAACAGCTCCAAAGCCTCTTCCAAAGTGATTGAGGCGATGAGCTGGTCTTTTCTCATACTCGCATATCGCGGCTTTTCGCCCTCCTCGACCGGTTCTATTTGCACGATCGGGCCATAACGGCCGATGCGCGCCAATACTTCGCGTCCCGTCGCCGGGTCGCGCCCCAGCACGCGCGACTGTCCGGGACGATGCTCTTTCTCCTGCATCGCTTCGGATACCGTCGTGTGGAACGGCGCGTAGAACGCTGCGAGCATCGCCTCCCAACTCTTTCCACCCTCGGCAATTTCGTCGAATTCCTTCTCAACGCGCGCCGTGAAATGATAGTCCATTATGCCCGTGAACTCCGCTTCGAGATAGTCCGTCACGACCATCCCTATATCGGTCGGAGCGAGCTTGTTTTTTTCACGCCCTACGGTTTCTGTACCGGGTTTTTCGCTTACAGCGCTCTTTTCGAGTACAAGGCGGTCGAACGTGCGTTTCACTCCGTCGCGGTTTTGCTTCACCACATAGCCGCGCGTTACGATTGTCGAGATTGTGGGCGCGTATGTGGACGGCCGGCCGATGCCGAGTTCTTCGAGCCTGCGCACGAGTGTCGCCTCGCTGTATCGCGGGGGCGATTGCGTGAACCGTTGCGTCGCCACGAGGCGGCGGTCGGAAAGGCGCGCACCTTTTTTCAGCGGCGGCAACTTGTCGTCGGCCGTCTCGCTCTCATGGTCGTCGTCCGTAGATTCGGAATACAGCCTCAGAAAACCGTCGAACATGATCACCTCGCCGACGGCCGTAAAATGCTCCGGCGTGGTGTTTATATCTATGTGCACCGTCGTGCGTTCTATTTGTGCCGCCGACATCTGCGAGGCAAGCGTGCGCTTGCGGATAAGGTCATAGAGTTTTTTCTCCGCAGGCGTGCCCTCGATGTCCGCCTTGTCGATATATGACGGACGGATTGCTTCGTGCGCCTCCTGCGCGCCCTTGCTCTTGGTCGTGAAGTTGCGCGTCTGGGAATATTCAGCACCGAAAAGCTTCACGATTTCTTCCTTAGCCGCCGCCAGCGCCTGCCCCGAAAGGTTCACCGAGTCGGTTCGCATGTAAGTGATAAACCCGTGCTCGTAGAGCTTTTGCGCCGTGCTCATCGTCATCGCCACCGACATGCCGAATTTGCGTCCCGCCTCCTGCTGCAACGTCGAGGTTGTGAAAGGCGGCGCAGGCGACTTCGTGGCGGGTTTGCGCTCCACTGCGCCGACCGTAAATTCCGCTCCGATACATTTTTCGAGGAATACGCGCGCCTGCTCCTTCGTCTCGAAACGTTTGTTCAGTTCGGCCGTGAAAACCGTATTGCTTGCATCCGCCGCATCGACGAATTCCGCCGTGACGCGGAAATATGCCGACGGCTCGAACCCTATGATCTCGCGCTCGCGCTCGACAATGAGCCTCACCGCAACGCTCTGCACCCTCCCGGCCGAAAGCGACGGCCGCACCTTGCGCCACAAGAGCGGCGAAAGCTCGAAACCCACCAGGCGGTCGAGAATACGCCGCGCCTGCTGGGCGTTCACGCGGTTCATATCCACCGTGCGCGGATTCTCCACCGCTTTCATTATAGCATTCTTCGTGATCTCCTGGAACGCGATGCGCCGCGTGCTCTCTACCGGCAGCCCCAGAACCTGCGTCAGATGCCATGCGATGGCCTCTCCTTCGCGGTCTTCATCGGATGCCAGCCACACCGCATCGGCTTCGCGTGCCGCTTTCGCCAGCTCGGCGACCACCTTTTTCTTATCCGCAGGAACTTCGTAATCGGGTGCAAAACCGTGCTCTATGTCGATTCCCATGCCCTTCTTCACCAGATCGCGCACGTGACCGTAGCTCGACATCACGTGATAATCCTTCCCCAGAAATTTTTCTATCGTCCGTGCTTTCGCCGGTGACTCTACGATCACAAGATTTTTAAGCATCGCGTGTTTTGTAAATAGTATATCTTAAAAACAACTGTTATCCCGTGAAGGGATAACAGTTCGGTTTATTCCTGCCGACCCGAAGCTCGTTTCTCCCTACCTTATCAACGTATACGTCAGTACTAACCGTATCGGGTCTTCCGCGCGCGCCGAGCCTTGCAGGGCGACCTGCGAATAGGTACGGTGGCGGGTGTTCACCTCAGGCCCCAGCCAAACCTCGCGCGGCGTATGGTCGGGATAGGCCAGCAGCGAAGTGACATAACCCGTGATATTCATGCCGTAACGCCCAAGCGACCGTGAAATGAATCCGCCGTAGGATGTTCGGCTGTTCGACGTATTTTCGACAAAATAAGCATAGTCCGGAATCGGAACGGGGCCGAAAGCCGCCGTGCGGTAACCGTACGGCGCCATGAAAAACCACGGAAACATGCTCGAAGACAACTCGGCTACGGGCTGACCGTATGTGTAGTACATTCCCAGTCGCGCCGGGGCTATATTCATGTTTTCGATTGTCGGTTCATCCAACGGAAAGTGTAGGCGCGCCTCGTTGATAACGATTGCCGAGTATTCTATACCATCCTGTTTCCGCAAGTCGTTCAGGCTCTCCACCAACTCGTCGCTGAACCTCAGGTATGTCGCCACACCGCCCAACCCCTGCACATAGACCGTTTCAAGCGCTGCCGATGTGCGCATAGTGTCGTTCAGCCTGCCTGCGATCGCGGGCGGGTATGTGAATGTCGTGCGGTTCACGTTCAGATTGACGGTCGATCTGGGGTTCGTCGCAAGCCAGATGTTATCAGCAAAACGGAAATACCCGATCAGCGTGTCCTGAATCTGTGTGGGATTCGACTTGTTGTAATTATGTGCCCAGACGAACATCCCTGCGAAATCAGAGCCCACCTGTCGTTCGCGCAGGCTGAGGCGATATATCGCGCCGTCTTCCGGATAGTCGGGCGCAGGAGCGAAATACAGCCCGTAGAACAATTTATGGAAATTGTAACGCGGCGTTTTGTATACCTCATCGCTCGTCTCCACGATCCTTCGCATAAATTCGAGTCCCTCCGCCGTCGGCTCTAATTTCCGCTCGATGATCGAATTGGGCAGCACCTCCTTATCTATAACGAACGAGAATAGCGGCTTGCTCTTGTCTACCAGTGTCTCTATGGGGTCGCTGAAAAAATACAGCGAGTCGCGCCTCAGGCTATCCCGCATTTCGTAGACATTGATCCGCTGTCCGTCGCGCGGCGTGCCGCGAATCTCGTCTACTATAAAATCGACGAAAATCGAGTCGGCCACCGGATTGAAACCGAAACCTTCCTCGCTCTCTATCTCGCTGTCGGTATCGTCATCGGGGTCGAAATCTTTGAGCGTAAAAACATATACGCCCTGCGGGAAAAAGTCGCTCATCGCGCTAGCTTGCACTCGTCCGAAAACCGGGTCGGTCATACTCCCCACGAAGATCACTCCCTGATTGCTCGACAAAACGCTGTCGTTCTGCGCTATGTAAGTCCTGATGCCCGTGAGTGTATCGACGCGCAGGGTCATCTGCTGGTGCGGCGGGATGAAGTTCTGCCCCAGCGTGTCGTCCACCGTCGTACACCGCACTGCGCCCAGCACGAACGCCGTCATGGTGACGGCAACGACCCCGAACTGAACGACCGTCATATTATCTCTCTTTGCCGACCTCCCGGCCGGAATAAATGCCTTAAAGAATCTCTTCATAGAATTTTTTGTATTCTTCCAGATAATTATCACATTCCGTATGGAGGCATCGCAACACTGGCTTGCCCGTTTGCTCTATCCATGCTTCCAACCCTTCCGGCCTCTCTCCGCCCGCCAGCACGACGCCGTCGGCGTGTTCTATCACGAACCGCATAAGATTCTCATAAGTCGGCTCGCCCAACTTTTCCAGCGTCTGCTTATTTACACCCTCGTCCGCCAGTTTTTCGGCAAACCCTTCGTCCAACGCGCCTGGGAAAGCATCGTCGTAAAGCGACACCGCGATCTTCACATCGGCAAATAACGGATCGTCGTTGAAAACATGCCGCAAATAGATAGGCGCGACGGCCGAGAACCACCCGTGGCAATGCACTATCTCCGGCCCCCAGCGCAGTTTCTTTACCGTTTCGAGAACCCCGCGCGAGAAGAATATCGCCCGCTCGTCGTTGTCGTCGAAGCATACGCCCTCGTCGTCCGTCAGCATCGCCTTGCGCGTGAAATAATCGTCGTTGTCGATGAAATATATCTGCACCCTCGCCGACGGTATCGACGCCACTTTGATTATCAGCTGCTGATCCGTGTCGTCGATAATAAGGTTCATGCCCGATAGTCGTATGACCTCGTGCAACTGGTTGCGCCGTTCGTTGATGTGGCCGTATCGCGGCATGAACGTTCGGACCTCGTTGCCTGCTTCCTGCATGGCCTGCGACATCGTCCGGCACAGCGTCGCCATTTCGCTGTCCGCCACATATGGCGTTATCTCCTGACAAACGTAAAGGATTCTACTCATTGTGTTGCTCTTGTAACTCTGCCTCTTGGGGAACTCCAAAAAATCCAAAACACACGCGTGTGTTTTCCAGCCTGCCGGATAACCGCTTTTTAGCGCAAGTTTACTATATGTAAACTCCGCTTTTGTTTCGGTCACAAGCCTTGTCTTTTGAATTTTTAGAAGTTCCCTCTTGTTTTAATTCACAAAGATACGAAATTTTTTCGAGAATCTGTTCGGAATAAAAAATGTCACACGTGCGCGTGTTCCGAAAAATTAAGCACTATGTCATTCCGCGTCTACTTTGCCGGTGGCGTGCTCCTTTTCGTAATACCTGCAAAACCCGCTGATCCCGCACTCCGCGCATTTAGGACGACGGGCGACGCAGACGTAACGACCGTGAAGGATAAGCCAGTGATGGGCGACGGGCAGCAGTGCCGCGGGGATGTGGCGCGTAAGCGTGAGTTCGGTTTGGAGCGGCGTGCGCGAACCGCGCGTAAGTCCGATCCGCTCCGCCACTCGGAATACGTGCGTATCTACGGGCATCACCTGCCGCCCGTAGATAACCGCGCCCACGACGTTCGCCGTCTTGCGCCCCACGCCGGGCAGCCGCTGCATCTGTTCGATATCGTCGGGCACGCTGCCGCCGAATTCGCCGACGAGCATCTGTGCCATGCCGACCAGGTGACGCGATTTGGCGTTCGGGTACGATACGCTGCGGATATACCCGTAAACCTCTTCGGGTTCGGCATCGGCCAGCAATTCGGGAGTAGGGTAGCGTCCGAACAGCGCGGGCGTGACCGTATTCACACGCCGGTCGGTACATTGCGCCGCGAGCATCGTCGCCACAAGCAGCTGATATGCAGATTCATACGTAAGTTCTGTCCCTACCTCCGGCATGTTTTCCCCGAACCACGCGAGCACGCCCCGGTATCTTTCCGCTAATTTCATCGTCCTGGTATTTTAACTAAAAATTATAGATTATGCAAAGATACGAAAAAGCGGATTTTGGCACAATCTTTGGGATGGAAAACAAGTGTTTTTGGCTATGGAAGAATTATGTGAAATCCCTGAATTTTTATATAATTGTTGTTTGTAAAAATGAAATTTGTTTACATTTGCAATGTGAAACACCTGATACGCAATACTAATTTCAATAACACCAACCATTATGAAGAAAGTCTTTTTGACAATGACATTGCTTTTTGCGGTGGTCGCATCCGGCCACGCGCAGAAGATCGCTGTCAAGACGAACGGCTTGGGTTTGGTCACCTTTGCGGGGTTCGGACAATGGAGTCCGACGCCCAACCTTGGGGCCGAAATCGCCCTGTGGCCGCGATGGACGCTGGACATCGACGGCTTCTGGAATCCGTTCACATTCGGCGAGAACAAATCGACGCAGTTCTGGGCCGTGCAGCCTGAACTGAGATACTGGTTTTGCGGTAAGTTCAACGGCCATTTCGTCGGTCTGCACGGACAATATGCCGAATATCAGAATTTCGGTATGCGTAAATATGTCTATGACGGCCATCTGGCGGGCTTAGGGCTTTCCTACGGCTATTCGCTGCCATTGGCTCCGCGCTGGAAACTGGAATTCAACCTCGGTTTCGGTTGGAACGATGTGAACAGCAAAACGGTATGGCTGCGCGAGTCGTCGTTGGGACGACCTATCGGGGATTACGGACCGGGATACGGCAATGTGGAGTATCAGGAGCCGATCCGTAAGGACTACTGGGGCATTACGCGGGCAGGCGTAAATGTTGTTTTTATAATAAGGTAAAAGATCTGCGACTATGAAAAAACTTGACAAAATAATGCTCGCTTGCGCTGTCCTGATGACAGCCGCGGGTTCGGCTGCCGCGCAGATAAGAGTTACGCAAACGGAATACGAGGAGAATAGGATGCCTCTGGAACTGAGGATGGACCGTAATAACGTTGCCGTTGCTTTCGATATGGAGATCGGACAGAATTTCATTAGGAGCAGAGAGGTCAGCGTCATAACGCCCGTATTCATCGGTAATTCTTATCGCCAGGAGCTTCCGCCGATCGTAGTTCGTGGCCGCCAATATACGATCATTGCCGATGAAAAGAGCCGTTTCGACGGTGTGGCAAGCCCGATGCAGGTGGCAGAAAGCAGCCGGCATCTGGTGGATTTCAGAGGCAGGGAAACGACAGTGCGCTATCAGACGCGCGTGCCGTTCGATCCGCGCATGAGAAACGCGATGTTCGTGTTGGAGAAGAAGACATATTCGATCTGCGGACTGGGGACGGGCAGAAAGGACGAGGCTACGGGTATCCGTCCCGGAGGCTTGGAGCCGGTATCGGTGGAGATTATACCGCTGGCCGTTGGGGTGATTTCGGAGATGCCCCGTCCCGACACGGTGAGACTCCAAACTCCCAGAGAGGTCGAAGGCAGGTATGAGAACAATTTCATGAACCGTTCAGTGTTCAGGCTTAACAGCAAGACCATAGATATGGATGCTTTCCACCGCTATGGCTATGAAGAGCTGCGCCGCGAGGTCGAGGCTTTGAAGGCCGATCCGAATACCCGGATAATCGGAGTGGAAGTACATGCGGCGGCATCGCCCGACGGGCCGCTGGCCAACAACCGCAGGCTTGCCGAAGCGCGTGCAACGGCTATTGCCGACTATCTGATTAAGAATCTCGGTATTCAGGCCTCGTTGATCGAAAGGTTCTGGGTAGATGAGAACTGGGATGCTTTCATGCACGACCTGGATCAGAGCAATCTCGCGAACAAGGCCGAGATCCGCCGCATCGTCGCCTCGACGGCCGACTTGGATGCGCGCGAGAGAGAATTGCGCCGCCTGTCGAACTGGCGGGAGATATTGGCGATGTTCCAGAATCTGCGCAACGCTCGCGTAGTGATAGAATATGTGACGCGCGAAATGACCGAGGAAATAATGATCAGAGGTTGGATGCGTGCTGTCCCCGAATCGGGCGCGGTTACTTTGTCTTCCGAACCTCCTTTCGGAGCAAGGCCGCTTCCCGGAGGTGCGGAAAGAACGGCCCGCAATGCCGAGACCGCTGCAACCAGAGAGGCACAGAGAGTCGATAGAGATGTGCAGAGAGCTACGCGGGATGCCGAAAGAGCGGCCCGCAATGCCGAGTCTGCCGCAACGAGAGCCACGCAGAGAGTGGACAGAGATGCGCAGAGAGCTGCGACTAATGCCGAAAGGGCGGCCCGCAATGCCGAAACCGCCACGACGAGAGCCGCGCAGAGAGCGGAGAGAGAAGGCGACAGAGCGGTAAGAACAGAGGAAAGAGCTGCTCAGAATGCCGAAAGGACACTTGCCCGCAATGCCGAGAGAGTAGAAAAATCTGCCGCACGGGATGCTGAAAGATTGGAAAAGTCGGCTGTAAAAGAGGCGCGAAAGCTTGAAAAAGACGCGGAAAAACTTGCGCGAAATGAGGCGAGAATTGCCCAAAGAGAGATACAGGAGCAGGAGCGCAATGCACGGAGAGAAGCCAGAGCCGCTCAAAGGGCTGCCGGGAATTAATCCGCCGGAACTATTACGCAAACAACTAAAAAAGAATAACGATCATGAAAAAAGTATTCGAATTTTTTCGCAAAGGGAGAGCGGCCATGCTGCTGCTTTCGGGAGTGCTTCTCGTTATGGCGGGTTGCAAGGAGGTCGAACCTCCTCAGATCTCCGTCACGCCGGAGAATGCTCAGATAGGCATAGAGGCGCAACAGATCGCCGTTCAGGTGCGCTCGAACGAAAGATGGACGGCTGAGATCATTCAAGGCTCGGACTGGGTAACACTTTCGAACTCGAAAGGTTACGGGACAGAGAATATCTGGCTCAATGTCACGGAATATAACGATTCGCCCGCACCGCGTGTAGCGATCGTCCGATTCCGCACGAGCGGCGCAAACTCCGTAGAGGCACAGGTTACGGTGACGCAGAGCGCTGCCAATTCGATGTTGATGATCTCGCCCGCAACGATAGAGATCGACAACAAAGTGCAGACCGTGGGTCTGGCTATCGCTTCGAACGACAACTGGACGATCACGTTCGACAAGTCGAACATTGCTTCGACGACCACCGCGAGCGGCAATGGCAACGCGATGGTAAATATCAATGTGACGGCTAATCCCGGCCACGATGCGCGCACCGTTAACGTCATCGTGACGGCAGGTACGGGTTCGAAGACGATTCAGAAGACGATGGCCATTACTCAGAAAGGTACGGGCAATCCGTCGCTGTTCCTCTCCGAGACGTCGCTTTCGTTCCCCGCATCCGAGAATGGCGCAGCGCCTGCTCCGGTGAACGTAATTGCGGTCACGAACATTCAGGATGCTCTTCTCGTAAGCACCGACTTCGCATGGTGTACGGCTACCGTCAATAACGCGACGAAGACCGTGACCGTTTCCGTGTCGCAGAATACGGACAACACGGGCCGCGATGCTATCGTTACGGTTATCGGCAATGTGGACGGTGTGGCCGTTACGCAGCAGATCCGTGTAAGTCAGGCGGGTGTAGGTTCGCCGATCATCACGCTGCTGAACAATAACGTTACTGTTTCGAACCACGCTCAGACGAACGTGATAGTGGGTTATATCAAGGCAAATCCGGGCATCAACGTCTCGCTGGGCGCAGGTTTCCCCTCGTGGATCACTACGTCTCAGGGCAATATTACTGAAAGCGGACTCAACGGACAGATTTCATTCGATGTGGCGGATAACCCCGGTCAGGCCATGCGCCAGGGCGTTATCAACCTCGTGGCTACGACGGGCAACGAAAGCCTCATTTACCCGATCAATGTGATTCAGTCGGGCGTGGGAGTGATGGACATGATGCTTCTTCCTGCTTTCGTGAACGTTACTTCGGGCGCTCAGCCGGCAGTTTCGGTCAATGGTTTCATCAGCGAACCTACGGCGACGATTACGGCTACGGTTACGGACGGTACTAATATCATCACTCTCGATGCGACCCCGATAACTATGGGCGCTAACGGCGCTTTCACCGTGAATTTCAGCGTATCGCAGAACGACGGGGCCTCGACACGCACCGGAACTATCCTCATAACGGCCCGCAAAGGCACGCAAACGGTCGTAGGAACGATCTCAGTAGTTCAGGCAGGTATCGGCTCGCCCAATGTGGTCGTCGTATCGAACACTATCACGATTCCACAGACGGGCGCAGTATTGGGAGATCTGTTGGGAACACAGTTGGTCAATGCCGAGAATGCTCAGATCAAAGCAGTCACGGTAGGTGTATTCACCGCAACGCCCACGCCGACGGAGAACGGCCCCGACTTTATCGAAATCACCGCTCCGGCTAACCCCGCCGCTTCGAGCAGAACGCAGACCATTAATCTGGTCGCTACGCAGGGCGGACAGTCGCAGGTTATCGTTCTGACGGTCATCCAGCCGGGCACGGGCGATCCCGCGCTTAATATTCCGGAGACCAACTTCACGCTTCCTGCGGCCGGTGTGACCGACAAGGAAATTGCCGTTATCCCTGTGGGAGCGACTACTTACAGCGTAGTTTCGCAACCGACGTGGCTCGACGTTACCGTTCCGGCGACGATGGGCGATCCGATGCTTATTACGGCAGCGGCGAACAACACTCCGGAGACGCTTACGGGGACTATCGTGCTCATGGCGCAGATCGCTCCGAATACCGATGACGTGGTGTTCTACACGATAGGCGTAACGCAACTCGGCATCACCGCACCGCAGCTTACGGTAGTAGCTGCGAATGTATATGCCGCGTCGGGCGCGACAGATGCCACGAATCCCGTCGTAGGCGATATTACGGGCGTCATGTTGCAGAGCTACTATCCGACCAACCTCGACTGGCTGACGGATGTCGTGTTCAACAGCGCGACGAGCCAGTTGGAACTCACGCTTACGGCGAACACCGCTGCTGCGGCACGTTCGACGGAGGTCAGTGTCGTATTCTCACGCAACGGTTTGCAGCAGGTCGTTAAGTTCAACCTCACACAGGGCGGCGTCGGCGCACCCAATGTGATCGCAGGAGCGACATCACTGCACTTCGGCCCGGCGGCTACGACGACCGACGTTGCGGTGTATCTGCTCAATAACGGCGACGCAACGGTGACGGTCGTAAGCGCACCCGCGTGGATACTTACTCCGACTATCTCCGCAACGAATGACGAACTGTCGTTCGGCGTGGCAGAGAACGATACGCAGTTTGCACGCACGGGAACGATTCTGCTGGAAGCCGAAAAGGGCGGACAGAAGGTTCTGGTCTCGATAGCCGTTTCGCAAAGCGCTTATGCTCCGTTGGCCGCTTCGCTCTCGATGGCGAGCGTCAATGTGGCGGCGGCGGCGAATACCGATGCGGTTGACGTCCTGATTATCGACCTGCCTACGACGGGCGTGACGATCGCTTCGCCCGTTTTCAGTTCGAATTCCGACTGGCTGACGGGTACAGTCAGTGGCAACCAGCTGACCGTTAGCGTTACCGAGAATTCTCTGAATGATCCGCGCACGGGTACTCTCACGCTTACGATCTCTGACAATGTTGTAGCAGGTCAGGTTCAGTATCTCACGCTGGTGGTAAATCAGGCGGGCATCGGCTCGATACCGATCGCCGACCTGATACTCGACACCGTGGGTGTGGAAATTCCTGTGGACGGTACGGCGCAAACGGTTAATACCCTTAACTATAACGCTACCGAATATACGGACGTTTCGGCGACTACGAGCATGAGTTGGATCACCGTCACGCCGCAGACCGGCATTACGAACAGCTTCACCATCGGAGCTACGGCCAACACTGAGAATCATCCGAGAGTGGGCATGGTCGAACTGACGGTAACGAAGGCCAACGGACAAATTCAAAAGCTCTTTGTCGAGGTAGTTCAGCAGGCTCCGGCTCCCATTGCGGACCTTGTACCTTTCTACACGACTGTGAACCTTGTGTCCGATGCGGGCGCAGCGGGCGTGAACAGTGTGGACGTGGGTGCATTCCCGTTCAACCCGGCCGACTACACGGCCATCACGGTAGCGACTTCGGATGCATGGATAGGCTATCAGTTGAGCACTGCTCCGTATCTTATCGAGATCTGGGCTGCGAGCGCAAATACATCGACCCAGCCCAGGCAGGGTACGATAGTACTTAGCGTAACGAAAGCCAACGGAACGACGCAGGTAATTCCGGCAACGGTTATCCAGGCAGGCGCAGGAGAAACAGTCACGACTCCCGTTCCCGATATCATCCCGTTGTACACGGGTGTCAGCCTGAACGCCGCCGGCGACGAGGTGTCATTCGGAGCGAATCCGTTTGACCCGACCCTCTACACGAGCTTCGCAACGACGGCTTCGCAATCGTGGATCACCGTAGGTTACACGATGGGCACTGCGCCCGACGGTTCGGATTTCACGATTAATATTTCGGCCACCGCCAACACCGGTGCAGCGCGCACGGGTACGGTTACGCTCACTATCGGCAAGGCCGACGGTACGACGCAGGTCGTTACGGCGACGGTCTATCAGGCAGCGGCTGCAACCATCGATCCGGCTGTCATCCCCGACATCATCCCGCTCACTACGGGTGTTAATCTGGACGCTGCCGGTACGGAGGTTCAGGTGGGTGCGAATCCGTTCGATCCGACCCTCTACAACAGCTTTGCGACGACTACTTCGCAATCGTGGGTCACCGTAGGTTACACGATGGGCACTGCGCCCGACGGTTCGGATTTCACGATTAATATTTCGGCCACTGCCAACACCGGTGCAGCGCGTTCGGGCACGGTTACGCTCACTATCGGCAAAACCGACGGCACGACTCAGGTAGTTACGGCCAATGTTTATCAGGCTGCCGCTCCGGCGACTCCCGTCGTTGTAACTCCCGATATTATCCCGATGTCTACGGGTGTGACGCTGATCAACTTGGCTGGCAACTCGACGACCAATAACGTCGAAGTTGGTGCGAATCCGTTCGATCCGACGCTGTACACGAGCTTTGCGACAACTACATCGCAAGACTGGATAGCAGTCAGTTATAGCATGGGCACTGCGCCCGACGGTTCGGACTTCATGCTTAATATCTGGGCTACGAGCGACAACACTGCTACTACCGCCAGAACGGGAACAGTGACCCTTCTGGTAGGCAAGGCCGACGGCACGACGCAGATCATCGTCGCAACCGTAATGCAACAAGGTACGCCTGCAACGACTGCGCCAAGTGTCGCGCCCGACCTTGCGCCGAATATCAACACTTTCGCTTTCGGTGACATAGGCGCTAATAATGCTCCGCTGTACATCTGGCTGCAAGGGTATACTTCGGCCTATGGCGTTACGGTGGACGGCGCAGTTCCCGCATGGCTCAACGTAGAATGGCCGACAGCGCTTGCGCCCGGTTTTGTGAAGGTCAGCACGCCGGGAGACGGCCCCAATGGACCGTATACACTTACACTGATCGTAACTAAGCCCGATGGCACGACACAGTCGCCGCCGATCACGATTACGCTCTCTCAGGATTAATTCTCTATTTTTCCCTGTCCGCTCTCGATGCGGACAGGGAAAAAACAAACAATCCCCCTGTCATTCGGCAGGGGGATTTATTTTTGTCATTGCGGACTTGACCCGCAATCTTTGGCTCGGTGGCCGCAATCTCAAAGAATCGGAAATCACGTGCGTGTCACTAATGCAGCGCCTGCCAGAGCATGTCTTTAAGTTCGGCTATGTGGTAGCCGCTTACGGCCGAGATAAAAATGCTCTTCACACCTTCGGGCAGTTCGGGGCGCAGTTGTTCCATAAGCACCTCGTCGGCCATGTCGCACTTGGTAATGGCCAACAGGCGGCGCTTGTCGAGCAATTCGGGGTTGTAGAGCGTTAGCTCGTTGAGCAGAATATCGTATGCCGCGCGAATGTCGTCGGTATCGACGGGAATCATAAAAAGCAGAATCGAATTGCGCTCGATATGGCGCAGAAAGCGCGTGCCGATACCGCGCCCCTCGTGCGCCCCTTCGATGATACCGGGAATATCGGCCATCACGAACGACAGCCCTTCGCGCCACTCCACGATTCCCAGATTCGGTTCGAGCGTGGTGAACGGGTAGTCGGCGATGCGCGGTTTCGCCGCCGAGACCACCGAGAGCAACGTCGATTTTCCGGCATTGGGGAATCCGACCAACCCCACGTCGGCCAGCATTTTAAGTTCGAGAACGAACGCGCGCTCCTCACCCTCCTCGCCCGGTTGGGCATAACGCGGGGCCTGATTCGTGGAAGTACGGAAATGCCAGTTGCCCAGTCCGCCGCGCCCGCCTTTTAGCAGCGTGAGTTCCTGCCCGTCTTCGGTCACCTCACCCACGACCTCGCCCGTTTCGGCGTCGCGCGCCACTGTGCCCAGCGGTACTTGCACGTAGACGTTAGGCGCGTCCTTGCCGCTGCTGCGCGACCCGTGCCCGCCGCCGCCATCTTCGGCAAACACGTGACGCTTATATTTAAGGTGAATCAACGTCCAGAACTGGGCGTTGCCTTTGAGGATCACGCTCCCGCCCCGTCCTCCGTCACCGCCGTCGGGGCCTCCCATCGCCACGAACTTCTCGCGCCGGAAATGCGACGACCCTGCCCCGCCATGTCCCGAACGGGCAAAAATCTTTACATAATCTACAAAATTCGACTGCGACACGTGTGCGGTTTTATGCCTGCCGGCGGTTAATAAATCAAAATTATCTCCTTAGCCACTGCTCCGGATTCAGCGTCTCGGTTTCGCGGTGTATCTCGAAGTGCAGGAAATTATCGTCGCTGTTGGAGCTGCTGGCGATATGCCCGATCGTCTGTCCGGCCCGCACGTTGTCTCCCTTTCTTACGACGACGCTTGCCACGTTGGCATAGACCGTAATATAATTCCCGTGCCGTATCAGCACGCATAGGTTGTACGACCCGATGGCGACGATCTCCATCACCCGCCCCTCGAAAACGCTGCGCACCGGTGCACCCGCAGGCCCTGCGATGTTTATGCCCGGATTATTGACTCGTGTGCTCGATACGAGGTGATGCGCCTGCTCGCCGAAACGATCGACGATCACACCGTCGGCAATGGGGAACGGCAGCCGCCCCTTGTTCTCGTCGAAACGCTCGGAGAGCGCGGCTATCGCACGCAGGTCGGCATCGCTCATCGCCGCACCGCGTCCCTGACGTATCTCGGCTTCGACAAGCGCCTGGATCTGACGCTGGGCACGGTTACGCAATTCCTCTTTTTCGCGCACCTGCTGCCGGAGTTTCTGCTGCTCGGCCGTCAGCTGTGTCACCGTATTGCGGTATTGCGTCTCGTCGCGTCCCAACGATGTCACCTCGCGGTCGTGTGTGCGGCGCGTCGCGTTCATCTCCGCACGCGAAACGTCGAGCCGCGACACCTCGCGTGCGATACTGTCGGACATGCGCACAATTTCGGCCGCTTTTTCGCGCCGCGCGCGGTTGTATCGCCGCATGAAGTCGGCGCGCCGCGTCGCTTGGTTGAAGTCGTCGGAAGAGAACAGGAACAGCACGAAATTGTTGAGCTTGTAATTTTTATACGCTTCATAGACCATTGCCGCATAGTCGCGTTGCAGTCTCGCAAGTTCGGCATTCAGGCGCTGCACATCGTTGTTTTTCGAGCGAATGTCGCCGTCCAGCACGCCCATCGTTCGTTCCAGCGTGGTAAGCATCCGGCGGCGGTTTGCGATCTGTTCGCGGATGATTTTCAGTTGATTTTCGTTCGCCGTGCGGTCGCTGCTCGTCCGTTCGAGCAGCGCCGTGCTGATGCGTATCTCCTCCTCATATTGGCTCATCATACGGCGCAGCTCCTCCATGTCCTGCGCCGCCGCAGGCGGGATAAAGAAGAAAAGCAACGCCAATATTAAGATATGCCTGAAATACATTCTCATTTTATTTTTCTGCCGTCGTGGCCATTCTCGCGTTTATCTCTTCCGCGTCATGCCCCGCTTCCAACGCTTTTCCCCAGTAGAATCGCGCCATAAACATATCGCCCAGCGCATGTAGCACGTCGCCGTAATGTATAAAAAGTTCGCCGCTCCCACGTCGGTCGAGCGAAACGGCGCGCTGCAACGCCACGCGTGCCTCTTCCAGCCGTCCCATCTTGAACAGCACCCAGCCGTAGGTGTCTATATACGTAGGGTTGCCGGGTTCGAGCTCTATCACGCGCGATGCCATTTCCAGCGCGCGATCGAGCCGCTCTTTGCGCAGGCTCAGAAAATAGGCATAATTATTCAGCACGTGAACATTGTCGGGGTCGAGCCGCAACGCTCTGTCATAACTTGCAAAGGCACGTCGGTCGCGCCCCGCCTTGTGATGCATGTCGCCCGTGATGCCATGCACCGCCGAGCGCAGCGAATCGGTCGCGGCGACCCTCAGTGCGCGCCGGTATACCCGCAGCGCCTCGCGGTCGCGTCCCATGTAGCTCAATGCGCTACCGCGTCTTATGTAAAGCTCCGCATTGTCGGGAAACCGTCTGATCGCCATCAGCGAATATTTGTCCACCGAGTCGGCACGCCCAAGGAACGCCTCGCCGTCTATGATCGATATAAAGGGGGCGACAATGCTCACCGTATCGCTCAGACAGCTTTTATAGACGCTCAGCGCCTCGTCGGTCTGCCCGTTGGCCAGCAGCGTGGTGACATAAAGGTTCAGCACATCGTAGTCGTTCGGATGCTCGGCGCGCAGCAGTAACGCAAGTTCGCTGGCGGCCAGATAGTTCGCGCCGAAGAACGGCCGGTCCCGCGTAATATCCCGAAGAATCATCGCCTTATCCCGCACATCGAACGACTTGTTTCTGAACAGCCTGCGGAGCGAGGCGAAAAATCCTGCCATATCGCCGCTCGTGCGATAATAATTCGCCATGCTCGCCAGAACCTCCGGTGCGTCGGGATTGAGCGCCGACGCTTTCAACAGGTACGCCCGCGACAGCGAATCGCGCCCTGTCGCCAGATAGAGATCGCCTGCGATAAGGTAGTTCTCATAATCGTACGGAAACTCCGCGATCATCGCCAGGCTCTCCTCGATGGCGTGGTCCAGCATGTTGAGCCTCATGTATATATCGCGCCGAAAACCCCCGATCGCCTCCATGCGTCCGAATCGCACCTCCGCTGAATCCAGCAGCGCGAGCGCCGAGAACGGCTGGCGGCGGAAATCGTATAGCGCGGCAAGCATTGTGTAGTTTTCGGGGTTCGAGGGCGCAGCCCTGAGCAATCGCTGGTACTCGCCGAGCGCCTCGTCATATTTTTCGCTCATCACCAGCAGCCGCGCCAACTGCGTGCGATACCACTCATTTACGCTGTCCAGACGATTGGCCGTGCGGCTGTACGCCAGCGCGCGCGGCAGATCGTGCAGCGCCATGTTGTTCGCCGCCGCAAAATATGACGGCGAATGCGTGGAATCGATTTCCATCGCCCGCCCGAACAGACGCGCTGCCCGCACCGCGTCGTCGTATATCTGCGTCGCTTTCAGACCCTCGATATAATAAAACGTCGCTGTGTTCTCCGTCGTGTCGATCATCGGAGACGACGGCACATTGTATCCCGGTCGCTGCACCCCGCACATCGAGAGGCTGATGGCTGTTAATATTATATGAAGATTTCTCACTTGTTCATTCCCGCAGTGACAACTACGTTTTACTTCAAATAGGCATACTCCTCGCCATCTTTTACTATGGTGAGCAGCGTCGCCCCGTCCGACGGTTCTACGCGGCCTATAATGCGCGCGTCGATGCCATAGGAACGCGAAATGGCAATCACTTCGTCCGCAACCTCAGGCGAGACATAGAGTTCCATGCGGTGTCCCATGTTGAAGACGCGGAACATCTCCTCCCAAGGGGTGTGGCTCTGCTCCTGAATTATGCGGAACAGCGGCGGCACATCGAAAAGGTTGTCTTTCACCACGTGCAGCCCGCCCTCGACGAAGTGTAGTATCTTGGTCTGTCCGCCGCCCGAACAGTGCACCATACCGTGCACCCCCGCGCGACACTCGCACAGCACGTCTTTTATGACCGGCGCGTATGTCCGCGTAGGCGAGAGAACCAGTTTACCCATTGTTGTCGAACCGTAACCCTCTATCTGAACCTCGTCCAGCAGGCCGTAACGTCCCGTGTAGACCAGGTCCGACGGCACGCTGTCGTCGAACGAGCACGGATATTTTGCCGCCAAGTGGTTGGCAAACACGTCATGCCGCGCCGACGTAAGCCCGTTGCTGCCCATGCCGCCGTTATACTCGCGCTCATAGGTCGCGCGCCCGAACGAGGCCAACCCCACTATGACCTGCCCCGCGCGGATATTCGCATTATCTACAACATCGCGGCGCGGCATTCGCGCGATGACCGTGCTGTCGACGATCACCGTGCGCACCAGATCGCCCACGTCGGCCGTCTCGCCGCCCGTAGACCATATCTCCACCCCCAGATCGCGCATCGTCTGCAAAAATTCCTCCGTACCGTTGATGATCGCCGAGATCACATCGCCCGGAATGAACCGCTTGTTGCGTCCGATGGTCGAAGAGAGCAGCATCCCGCCCGTCGAACCCACGCACAGCAGGTCGTCGGTGTTCATCACCACCGCATCCTGAGCAATGCCCCGCCAGACGCTCAGGTCGCCAGTTTCGCGCCAATACATGTACGCAAGCGATGATTTCGTTCCAGCGCCGTCGGCGTGCATGATAAGGCACGAGGCCGGGTCGCCGGCGAGCAGGTCGGGTACGATTTTACAGAACGCTTTCGGATATAACCCTTTATCTATGGTTTTTATTGCGTCGTGAACATCCTCCTTCGACGATGAAACCCCGCGGCGGGCATAGCGTGACGTAGTGGTCATAGTCTTTTACTAAGTTATAAAGTCGGTTATATTTTTTGTCACTGCGAACCCCGATCCGCAGTCTCATCGGACGAGATTGCGGGTCAAGCCCGCGATGACACACGCGTGTGTTTTCCAAACCTGCCGGACACGCCTGCGTGTTATTCCCACTCGAAATCCCTTTCGGCGGTGTTCCCGGCAGCTGCTGCATGAGCGGCTGCCTCGGCGGCGGCCGCCTCTTCCTCCGCTCTGCGCAACTCCATTATGCGGCGCGCCTCGCGGTCGGAAGATTCACTGCCCGTAGCGACTTGCGCATCGTCCAGAGTAAGGCGTAGCGTTACCTGCGTGCCCAGCGGCACGCGCGAGCCGGGCGCAGGGTTTTGCTGCCACACGCGCGACTCGTCGCGGTTGCGCAGTGTTACGTCAGCCTCCGTCTCGACCTTGCCGAGATTCAGCCCCAATTCCCACAGCCGTCCGCGTGTCTGACGATACGACAGCCCCACGACCTTCGGTACGATGGCCGTAGATTCCTCAGGATTCATCCCCACGACGAGCGTCACCGCCGACCCCTGTTCTGCTTTTAGTGTGCCGCCATAGCCTATCACTTCGCTGCCGAAGCGCGTTTCGAGAACATAATTTGTTGCAATATCGTTGCGGTAAATGAGTCTTTCGATCTCGAATCCGGCGACTTCGAGGTTGTTGCGCGCCTGCCGCAGCGACACCCCCGTGACGTACGGTATGAGCGCCATGCGCCGCGTATGGGCGTTCGTCGTGACGAGCACGCGCCGTCCCGCCTTCACCTCCGTTCCCGGCGCGGGCATCTGATGCAGAATCACACCCGGCGTGTAATATTGCCTGAAAATAGAGTCGTTTATCTCGATGCGCAGCCTACCTTTACGTGCCGCGAGCATCGCCTCGTCCATCGACATGTTATGGAAATCGGGCACGACCTCGTGCCGGTCATGGCGCGTGACGACTTTCAGCAACATGCTGGTCACCCACACAAAAACCACGATCGCACACAGCGCCAATATCAGATTTTTGACAAATAGGTTCATTGTTAGTAATTTTTCAAGCGCATGTGTGGTTTTTTAGCTTTGTCATTCCGAGAGAGGCGCGTAGCGCCGACGAGGAATCTATCGCCGGTCTATATTTGAATTTATAAACTCGCGATAGATTCCTCCGCACTCCGTGCGTTCGGAATGACAATTTTATTTCGGTGTTGCCGCAGCAATCGGTCGATAAAACGTGTCCCGTTCGACGGCACGCAGTCCGGCTGCTGCTGCGATGCGTGCTATATCTTCGAGCGTCATCACGGGGCGCGCCTCTTCCGCGCCCGCCATCGAGTAGATTTTGGTGGTGTCGCCGATCGTTCCGTCGATGTCGTCCGCGCCGAACGAAAGCGCCAGCTCAGCCGCCGCCTTGCCGTACATAGGCCAATATGCCTTCACGTGCGGGAAGTTGTCGAGCACGAGACGTGACATGGCGAGTGTGCGCATATCATCAGTAATGTCGACTTCGCCGCATCCGGACATCCGGTTGCCGCGACTGCGAAATTTCAGCGGGATGAACGCATCGAACCCGCCGGTGCGATCCTGCAACTCACGCAGGCGAAGCAGATGATCGAGCCTTTGTGCGACCGTCTCGCCATGCCCGTAAAGCATCGTGGCGTTAGTTCTTATGCCAAGTTCGTGAGCAACCTCGTGTACCTCCAGCCACTCCTCTGCGCTCCCTTTTTCGGGGCAAATTTGCACACGCAACCGTGCATCGAAGATCTCCGCCCCGCCGCCCGGAATCGCCTCCATCCCGGCGTCGCGCAGCATACGCAACCCTTCCGATAACGGCAGCCCCGCCTTGTTTATTACATGCCGCAACTCGATGGCCGTGAACGCTTTGACCGTCACCTGCGGCAGCGCCTCCTTAACCCGCCGTACCATCTCGACATACGTGTCCAGCGTATGCTCCGGATGCACGCCGCCTACAATATGCACTTCCGTTATATCGCTGCCGGCATACCCTGCGGCCCGTTCGCCTATCTCCTGCGGCGTGAGCATCCATGCATCAGTGTCGCCCGCCTCACGGCAGAACGAACAGAAACGGCATCGAAAGATACAAATATTAGTCGGTTCGATATGCACGTTGCGGTTAAAAAACACCGCGTCGCCGCTTTTTCTGCGTTTCGCCGCCGCCGCCAATGCCCCTAACAGAGCCAACGGCGCGTCCTCCCACAGTCGCGTCGCCTCTTGCGGCGCAAGTCTGCCGCCGCGCTCCGTTCGCGCGATTATATCTTTCGTGTTCATGGCATAAAAACATAAAAGCCCCTCTCAGGCGGGGGCTTTGTTGTCTTTCAGATTGCGTTGAAGCAAAACTATTTCGCGCGGAGTTCGTCCGAAACCGTAAGTTTTTTGCGCCCTTTGGCCCTGCGGGCCGAGAGCACGCGGCGGCCGTTAGGCGTAGACATACGCTGACGGAAGCCGTGTTTGTTGATCCTCTTTCTGCGCGAGGGTTGGAAAGTCCTTTTCATTGTTATATGTCTTTATCGTTTTTATGCACCTTTGCGGAGTGCAAATTTACAACATTTTTGCAAACCGCAAAAATTTTTGCGCGAAAATTTCGAGAGATGATGCAATATGCACGCAGGCGTGCATCATTCTTTCTTCGGATTCAGCAGTTGCAGCATATACTCGTCCGTCCAGCCGGAGGTGGTGCGCACCCACCCGCGCTTTGCCCCGACGGTGAGAAAGCCCTTACTGCGGAAAAGGTTGAGACTCGCCGTATTGTCGGACAAAATATTGCAATATATCTGATGGAGGTTAAGCGCCATGAATACATAGCGGATGAGCAGTTGCAGCGCGGCGGAGGCGTAACCCTGTCCCTTGTCGCGTTTATCGTAGATTATTATGCCCACGCCCGCGCGGCGGTTATAGGGGTCGATGTCGAACAGATCGACCGTGCCGACCGCCCGCTGCTGCTCTTTCTCTTCGATTATGAGGCGCAGTTGGCGCGTCTCGAAGATGTCGTACTTCTGGCTGTCGATGAACTGCCGCAGGATGTGGCGCGAAAACGGCACGGTGGTGTTGCTCACTTTCCAGACATTCGTGTCGTTCTCCCACTTGTAGAGCAGGTCTACATCCTCGGGTTCGAGTGCGCGCAGGCGTACCGCATCCGATTCGAGCAAATTATTTGTCATGGCGTTTTCGGTTTTTGTTATTTGGTTAAAGTTCGTTCATGTAAATTTCGCCGTCCGGCAGGCTGGAAAACACGCACGTGTGTTAATTTAATATAGTCAACTCTTTTCTCCGCCCGATTGCTTTATGGAGAGCAATGACGAGCCGTTCTCCATGTCGATCAGCAGCAGTCTGTGTTCGTCGGCAGTTTTTTTTCGGCCAATGTATTTTTGCATTTCGTCAAGCTCTATGACGGTGGCTTTTCCGGGGCGTCTTGGCAATCTTAGTCCCTCGCTCCATCCGTCCACCCACCGATACACCGTGCCGTAGCTTACTTTCAATATCCGTCCTATCGTCCTGAATCCCATGCCTTCAAGGTGCATTTCAAGCGCGGCCCGACGCGTTTCGTCGGGTTTCACGTCGGATTTACGTGTCACCGTATATCGATATCCGCACGTCTTGCATTTAAATCTCTGGCGACCCTGTATTACTCCGTCTCTGCAATAGTTCTCGCCGCCGCATTTTGTGCAATTCATACATAAATTTTGACAAAGATATAAAATCTATATTGAATTATCAATACTATTCGCAAGTTTTCACAAAAAAAGCCGACGGAACATTGCGTTCCGTCGGCTTTCGTTATGACAGACAGTAAAGAAGCTTTTTACAAAGCCTGCCTGGATTCGGTCTGCGCCTCGCGGTTCACCTTTTTGATAAGTCCTGCGAGCACGTTGCCGGGCCCCAGCTCGATGAACTCCGTCGCTCCGTCGGCAAGCATATTCTGCACAATCTGTGTCCAGCGCACCGGTGCGGTAAGCTGCTCGATGAGATTAGCCTTGATCGTGACAGGCTCGGTATGCGGCCGCGCATCGACGTTCTGATACACGGGACACACGGGCGTATGAACGGGCGCGTGGGCAATGGCTTCCGACAACTCCATGCGTGCAGACTCCATCAAAGGCGAGTGGAACGCTCCGCCCACGTTGAGCTTCATCGCACGCTTCGCACCGGCTGCCAGCAACGTCTCGCACGCCGCGTCGATAGCCTCGTTGCTACCCGAAATCACCAACTGTCCGGGCGAATTGTAATTTGCCGGAACGACCACGCCGCCAATGCCGCTCAATATCTCTTCTACGCGCTCATCGTCCATGCCCAGAACCGCCGCCATCGTAGAAGGGTTGGCTTCGCACGCCTTTTGCATTGCCGCCGCGCGCTTGGAGACGAGCGTCAGTCCATCCTCGAAGCTCAGCGCGCCGGCAGCCGTGAGTGCGCTGAACTCGCCCAGAGAGTGACCGGCGACCATATCGGGGCGGAACACATCGCCCAGCGCCCGCGCAAGAATTACCGAATGCAGGAAAATCGCGGGTTGCGTGACGCGCGTCTGGCGCAATTCTTCGTCCGTTCCGCCGAACATTATGTCGGTAATGCGGAAGCCGAGAATGTCGTTCGCGCGCTCGAAAAGCACACGGGCCTCCCCCGCGTTGTCATATAAGTCCTTGCCCATGCCGACGAACTGCGCGCCCTGTCCGGGAAAAACGTAAGCTTTTTTCATATCGTGTAGTTATGGTTTCTCGCCGCGAAGTTACGAATTATTTGTTTACGCGGCATTCGCCAAAGCGGTGGCAGGCTCGGAAAACGCACGCGGGTGTTTGCGACCTTGCGAAAAAATACTAAATTTGCGGTGCGATGATTTTATCCATCCTGTTCTATATCTTTTTCCTCGTATACACGTTCGTCTTTTTCGCGGCGATGTGCGTGGTCTTCGTCCTCACGGCATGGTGGGACACGGGGCGTGTCGCGATATATCAGATGACCCGCCTGCTTGCGCGAGGCTATTTCTGGCTCACGCCGGGATGGAAAGTGGAAATTGCAGGGCGCGAAAATATTCGTCCCGGCACGGCATACGTCATAGTCGCGAATCACCGCTCGATGCTCGATATACCGTTGCTGTATTTTTTGCCGATGCGCAGTTTCAAATGGGTGAGCAAGCGCGAGGTCTATCGCTGGCCTCTTGCGGGCTGGGTGCTGTGGCTGCAAGGCGGAATTGCGATCCGGCGCGGTTCGGCAGCCAGCGCGCGGCAGATGATAGAGCAGGGCGAGGCATGGCTTGGGCGCGGCGTTTCGGTGGCGGTTTTCCCCGAAGGATCGCGCAGCAAGACCGACGAATTGGGCAAGTTTCGCGACGGGGCGTTCGTGATGGCGCGGACGGCAGGCGTTGAGGTACTGCCCGTAGTTCTGAGCGGCACAGGGCCGGCGCTGCGGGGTCGGCGGATAAATTTCCGTAATCGGTTTAAAATCAGCATCTTGCCGCCCGCCGTTGCTGAACAGGATGTTGTCAGAAGTTCAATGGAGCAAGCGCGCAAAGACAAAAACGACCGGTAGGAGCACTTTTGCATCAGCAAAAGTGCCGCGTCCCGCCGCCGCCCCACGCGGCGCGACGGCGGGACGCTACATTTCATTGTGCGTCCACACCGCCGTCGGCGCGACGAAAACGAATGATAGGATTTGTGAGAACAGACTCTGAGTTTTAGGAGAATATGAGTGTTGTAGCGAAATATACGGATGATGATATAAAATCATTGTCGCCGAGGGAGCACCTGCGGTTGAGGCCGGGTATGTATATCGGCAAGCTCGGCGACGGCGCACAGTCGGACGACGGGATATATGTGCTGTTCAAGGAAGTCGTGGACAACTCGGTCGATGAGTTTATCATGGGCGCGGGGCGGACGATCGACATCACGGTGGAGGAGCGGACGGTGACGGTCCGCGACTATGGGCGCGGGATACCGCTTAACAGCCTGAGTGCGGCGGTGTCGAAAATGAACACGGGCGGCAAGTACGGCTCGGCGGCGTTCAAAAAGACGGTAGGACTGAACGGCGTGGGTGTGAAGGCGGTGAACATGCTCAGCGGCACGTTCATGGCGCGCAGCGTGCGCGAGGGACAGGTGCATACGGTGTGGTTCGCCGAGGGATTGGAGCAGCGCGACGAATGGGAAAGCGGCGTTGCGGAGGCCGACGGGACGCTGGTGCAGTTCACGCCCGATGAGGCGATCTTCGGGGAATACCACTTCCGGCCGGAGTTCCTCGAAACGATGGTGAAAAACTACACCTACCTCAACACGGGGCTTACTATTCGCCTGAACGGCGCGACATACTGCTCGAAGAACGGGTTGCTCGACCTGTTGCATGAGAACATGACAGAAGAGCCGCTGTACCCGCCGATACACCTGTCGGGCGAGGATATAGAGGTGGCGATAACGCACGGCACGGGCTACGGCGAGACCTATTTTTCGTTCGTGAACGGCCAGCACACCACGCAGGGCGGCACGCACCAGTCGGCGTTCCGCGAGGCGGTGGCCAAGACGATAAAGGATTTCTACCATAAGGACTACGATCCGTCGGACGTGCGCACGTCGATCGTTGCGGCGATCAGTATAAAGATGGTCGATCCGCAGTTCGGACAGCAGACGAAAGTCAGCCTCTCCTCGACGAAGATCGAGGAGGACGGGCAGACCATCCGCGCGTTCATACTCGATTTTCTGAAAGCGAATCTCGACAACTATCTGCACAAAAACCCCGCGACGGCCGAAGTGTTGCAGAAGAAGATAGTCGAGAACGAAAAGGAGCGCAAAGCTATTTCAGGCATCCAGAAAAAGGCCAAAGAGATGGCCAAGAAAGTAAGCCTGAACAACAAGAAGCTGCGCGATAGCAAGGTGCATCTCACCGACATGAAAAACGACCGCCGCGAGGAGACGATGATCTTCATCACCGAGGGGAACTCGGCGAGCGGGTCGATAACTCAGAGCCGCGACGTGCAGACGCAGGCGGTGTTCTCGCTGCGCGGAAAGCCGTTGAACTGCTACGGGCTTACGAAAAAGGTGGTTTACGAGAACGAGGAGTTCAATCTGCTGCAAGCGGCGCTGAACATTGAGAACGACATGGACGACCTGCGCTACAACAAGATAATCATAGCGACGGACGCCGATGTGGACGGGATGCACATACGCCTGCTGCTGATAACGTTTTTTCTGCAATTTTTTCCCGATGTGATACGCCAGGAGCATCTTTTCGTGCTGCAAACGCCATTGTTCCGCGTGCGCAACCGCCGCGAGACGGTTTACTGTTACAGCGAGGAGGAGAGACAGCGGGCGGTGGCGCGGTTGGGCGCAAACCCGGAAATCACGCGTTTCAAAGGATTGGGCGAAATCTCGGCTGATGAGTTCAAGGCGTTCATCGGTGCGGACATGCGGCTGGAAAAAGTACGCATGACCAAGAACGATGCGGTGCAGGATATGCTGGAATTCTATATGGGCAAGAACACGCCCGACCGCCAGCGGTTCATAATGGGCAACCTGCGCACGGAAATCGATTATACGGAGGAGGTAGACGCGGAGGCGTTGTGACGCGCGCAGTGGACAATTAAGTAGAAAATTAAACTAAATATTAACCGTCAGGCAAAAATATAAGGAGTCTATGGCGCAGAGAAAAGTTTTAGTGATAATAGATATTCAAAATGATATAACGAAGAATTACAAGGAGGTAATAGAGAACATAAACAAGTCGATAGACTGGGCCGTTGAGAACGAAATACATGTCGTTTATATCAGGCATGAAAACTTATCAGGCGGCACGAGGACTTTTAAGCCCGATACACGCGGGGCTGAGTTAGTTCCGGATTTGAAAATAGTATCAAAAAATGTTTTTACAAAATATAAAGGAAACGCATTGAGTAGTGAGGAATTTACCGACTTTATAAATAGAAACGAAATAGATGAATTTTACATAACAGGAGCGGATGCTGTCGCTTGCGTTAAATCGACCGTTTTCAATTTGTGTAAGGCAAATTATAAAGTTAATGTCATCTCTGATTGCATTACGAGTTATGACAAAAGGAAAATTGACGAGATGCTGCATTATTATGAAAGTAAAGGCAGTAAAATAATTAGTTTGAGTGCCCTGTTAAGTTCTGTCAATGACAGTTTATAAATCAGAAAATGTTGGAAAACGAAGATATAAAAGAGGAAGCGCAGGGGAAATTCGGCAAGCTGCTCGAAGGCGAGGCAACGAGGCATAACCTCACGGGGATGTACAAGGACTGGTTCTTGGACTATGCGTCGTATGTTATATTGGAACGCGCCGTGCCTCATGCCGAAGACGGGCTGAAACCCGTGCAGAGACGCATCCTGCACGCCATGAAAAAGCTCGACGACGGGAGGTATAATAAAGTCGCCAACGTCATCGGGCAGACGATGCAGTACCATCCGCACGGCGATGCGTCGATAGGCGACGCGCTGGTGCAGCTGGGACAGAAAGACCTGCTCATCGATTGTCAGGGCAACTGGGGCAATATCCTGACTGGCGACGAGGCAGCGGCAGCACGATATATAGAGGCGCGGCTGTCGAAATTTGCGCTGGAAGTGGCGTTCAATCCCAAGACCACCGAGTGGATGCTGTCCTACGACGGGCGGAATCAAGAGCCTGTGACGCTGCCCGTAAAGTTTCCGCTGTTGCTGGCACAGGGTGTGGAGGGTATCGCGGTGGGGCTGGCGTCGAAAATTCTGCCGCACAACTTTAACGAGATAATCGACGCGTGCATCGCTCACCTGCGGGGCGAGGACTTTGTGCTATTTCCGGATTTTCAGACGGGTGGTCTCGCTGACGTATCGCGCTACAACGACGGGCTTCGCGGCGGAGCGGTGAAGGTGCGGGCGCGTATCTCGAAAGTAGACCGCAAAACGCTGGCTATCACCGAGATTCCGTATGGCACGACCACCGAATCGATAAAGGAATCGATAGTTCGCGCCAACGAACGCGGAAAAATCAAGATCCGGCGCGTGGACGACAATACGGCCGAGCGGGTGGAGATCCTTGTGCACGTGAGCAACGACGAATCGAGCGACAAGACCATCGACGCGCTGTATGCGTTCACCGATTGCGAGGTTTCGATCTCGCCCAATTCGTGTGTGATTACGGGTGGCGATAAGCCCCATTTTATGGGGGTGACGGAGATTCTGCGCCGTTCGACCGACGACACCAAACGCCTGTTGCAGCGCGAGTTGGAAATACGCTTGGGCGAGCTGGACGAAGCATGGCACGCCTCATCGCTGGAAAAAATATTCATCGAGAACAAACTCTACCAGCGTATCGAGGGGTCGCGCTCGCGCGAGGAGGCTTACGCGGCTGTCGGCGAGGGGTTGAAGCCGTTCGCCGGCAGACTGAGGCGCGAGATAACGACCGATGACATCGTGAAGCTCACGGAGCTGCGATTCATCCGCATCTCGCGGTTCGACAGCACGAAGGCCGATGAGTTCATAAAGAGCGTGGAGGACGAAACGGCTCAGGTCAAGCACGACCTCACGCATCTGATCGATTATGCCATAGCGTATTATACGCGGATAAAAGAGAAATACGGCAAGGGGCGCGAGCGGCGCACCGAGCTGCGCGGGTTCGACACCATAGAGGCGGCGAAAGTCGTAGTCGCAAACGCGCGGTTGTACGTAGACCGCGAAGAGGGATTCTTCGGCATCGGTCGTTCGATGCGCGAAGCGGAGTTCGTCGGCGACTGCTCGGATATGGACGACGTGATAGTGGTCACCAAAGAGGGGAAATACATTATCACGAAGGTGAGCGACAAGGCGTTTTTCGCGCGCGGAATCCTCTACATCGGCATCTTCAAGCGCAACGACGAGCGCACGATATACAACGTGCTCTATCGCGACGGGCGTGCGGGGGCGATAATGATGAAACGGTGCGCGATAACGAGCGTCACACGCGACCGCGAGTACGACATGACCAAAGGCACGCCGCGCAGCGAGATACTCTACATGAGCGTCAATCCCAACGGTGAGGCCGAAGTGCTGAAAGTCTATTTCCGTCCGCGCCCGCGCCTGAAAAAACTCATTGTAGACCTCGATTTCAGCACGCTCGCCATAAAAGGGCGCAGCAGTCAGGGGAATCTCTTTTCGCGCTATGGCATTCAGAAGATCGTACTCAAAACGGCGGGAACATCGACCCTTGCGGGACAGAATATCTGGTTCGACGACGAGGTGCGTCGCCTGAACGTCGATGGGCGCGGGGCGCTGTTGGGCGAGTTCGCAGGCGCAGACCGCATCGTGGTTTTCACCGCGCGCGGGCAGTATTACACCGCAGGATTCGATACGGGGCATCATTTCCCCGACGACACTCTGCGCGTCGAGAAGCACGATCCCGAACGGATTTACAGCGCGGTGTATTATGACGCGGGAGCTAAGTTCTTCTATCTCAAACGGTTCATTGCCGAGCAGAACGAGAAAATGCAATCGTTCGTCGATGAAGACAATCCGGCGTCGCGTCTGGTCTGCCTGTCGGCGGATTTTGCGCCTGTTTTGGAGGTTTCATACGGTGGCCGCAACGCCGGACGACCGGCCGAACTCATTGATGTCGAGGAATTTATCGGCGTGAAAAGCCACCGAGCAAAGGGCAAACGCCTGACGGTTTACGAGGTTTCGGGGACGGCGTTCGCTACTCCGCGCTTGGAGGAGCGACCCTCTACGGGGTCTGCCGATGAGACTGAGCCGGATGGATTCGGCGACAGGGCTGTGGATGTCGAGATGGAAGGTCATCACCGCGAAGTCGTCGGCACGGTCGAGGTAGATGAGATCGTGAACGGCGCGGAGACGGTTCTCGTCGCGGGTGAAGATATGGGCGATGACGAGGTTGCGGATGATGATGATGGCAAGCCTGCCGCCGATGACATCGAATTCGAGATCGAGCGTCCGAAAGACGAGGATCAGCAGCTGGGGCTTTTTTGATTGTCGCTCCCAGCGTAGGGTCGCATTTGTGAAAGACATTGAAAAAGTTTTATATTTAGCAGAAACAACCCTTAAAACACGGATAATATGATGGTAAACAAGTATTTGGCGGAGAACCGCCAGCGTTTCATGGATGAGCTTTTCGAACTTATCCGCATTCCGTCGGTCAGCGCGCAGAGCCAGCACAAACCGGACATGGTGAAGTGTGCCGAATGGCTCGCAGCATCTCTTAAAAAGGCAGGTGCAGACCGCGCCGATGTGATGCCGACGGCAGGAAATCCGGTGGTTTATGCCGAAAAGATCATCGACCCCGCAAAGCCGACGATCCTCGTTTACGGCCACTATGACGTGATGCCGGCCGAGCCGCTGGAACTTTGGGACAACGAGCCGTTCGAGCCGGTGATCAAAGACGGCCGCATTTATGCGCGCGGCGCGAACGACGACAAGGGGCAGCTCTATATGCACGCAAAGGCGTTTGAGGCGATGGTTGCGACCGGGACGCTGCCGTGCAACGTGAAATTCATGCTGGAAGGCGAAGAGGAGGTAGGCTCGCCAAGCCTTTATAAATGGTGCGAAGACCATAAGGAGCTGGTGAAGGCGGACATCATTCTGGTCTCGGACACGAGCATGATCGCGTGGGATGTGCCGTCGATTACGTTGGGACTGCGCGGGCTGACATACGTACAGGTCGAAGTGACGGGGCCGAACCGCGACCTGCATTCGGGGCTGTTCGGAGGCGCGGTTGCCAATCCGGCCAACGTTCTGGCGCGGATGATTGACGAGTTGGTGGATGCCGACGGACGTATCACGATTCCCGGATTCTACGACAATGTGCGCGTGCTTACGCCCACTGAGCGCGAGGAGTTCAACAAAGCGCCGTTCGATTTGGCGGCTTATGAGAAATCGCTGGGTGTGGACGAAGTGACGGGCGAAAAGGGCTACACGACGATGGAGCGCACCGGAGTGCGTCCGGCGCTCGACGTGAACGGCATTTGGAGCGGCTACACGGGCGAAGGTTCGAAGACCATAATCCCATCGGTGGCAAACGCCAAAATTTCAATGCGCCTCGTGCCGGATCAGGATTTTGTGAAGATCGGCGAGCTGTTCAAGGCTCATTTTGAAAAGATCGCGCCCAAGAGCGTAAAGGTGAAAGTGGATGTACTGCACGGCGGTCAGCCCTATGTAACTCCCACGGATATACCGGCTTACCGTGCGGCGTCGCAGGCGATCGAGGATACGTTCGGCAAAAAGCCGCTGCCGTTCTACTCAGGCGGTAGTATTCCGATCATAAGCGGTTTCGAGCGCATATTGGGCATGAAATCGATATTGCTGGGCTTCGGTCTCGACAGCGACGCAATCCACTCGCCCAATGAGAGTTACGGCGTCGAAAACTTCTATCGCGGTATCGAAACCATTATCCGGTTCTACGAACATTTCGCAGCCGGTAAATAAATCTATTAATTGACTGCCGCTGCCGAACCGATCGCTATGCGGCGATTGTTCGGCAGTGGCAGTTCTTCGATTCTCCCCATTGACCCTAATAAAAAAATACGCTTCTTTTGTGAAGTTTGCGCATACGGTGTTCGCGTTGCCGTTTGCGTTGCTGGGGTATGTATATGCGCTAATGTACACGGGCGTGGAGTTCGACTGGCTGCTGTTGGCTAAGATGCTGATTTGCATGGTATTGGCACGTAATGCAGCGATGGGTTTCAACCGTTGGGCAGACCGTCGGTTCGATGCCGAAAACCCACGTACGGCGGGACGGGAGATACCGTCGGGGGTGATATCGCCGCGTGCGGCGCTCGTATTCGTGGTGATAAATGCCGCAGGATTCGTGGCCTTGACGGCCACGATTAATACCCTTGCGTTCGCGCTTTCACCGGTGGCGCTCGCAGTAATTACGGGGTATAGTTTCACGAAACGCTTCACCGCATGGTCGCATATCGTGCTGGGCGTGGCGCTTGCGATAGCGCCCGTAGGAGCATATATTGTCGTGGCGGGTTCGATCGCGGCAGTTCCGCTCCTGTTTGCGGCGATAGTGGCGACGTGGGTCGCGGGGTTCGATATTCTCTACTCGATGCAGGATGCCGCGTATGATCGTCAGCACGGATTACATTCAGTGCCCGCACGTTACACGCCGCACACGGCGACTCTCATCAGTATTTTATTCCATGTAGCGACCGCTATTTTCGTGGCGCTCGCCGGCATATTTATCGGCAGCACGCTTTATTGGACGGGTGCGGGTCTGTTTATGGCGATGCTCATGATGCAGCATTTTGTCCATCGCCCCGCGCTGTTCACCTTTCTCAACGGCACATCGAGCATCGTCTATGCGGGATTTGCGATCGGCGGACTAATCTTCTAAAACCACAGGCCGTTCGAGCACGTAGACCGTCTCGTCGTCGCGGCGCATCAGGAAATGTTCGCGCGCATATTGTTCCAAAAAATCGTCGTCGCGCAGTTTTTCGATCACCGTACTGTCCTCGCGTATACGTTCCAGATAATAATCGCGCCGCATCCGCAGGGTCTCGATCTCATTGCGCACAGCCCGTCTGTTAGCGATGCTGTCGCGAACGAGCAACACGAAAACGGCCAGCGTCAGAATCCACAATATCCTGCTCCTCAGTATCTTAGAACCCATTGCTACGGTATATTCATGTACTTGTGAGTTTGCAGCGAGACCCGCCAGCGCGGATTGTTTTTCACATACTCGACGATCGCCGGTATAAGCCGTGCGCGACGACTCCATTCGGGCTGCAAAAATAGCAGACAATCCTCTCTGACGCGCGTTGCGTTCTGCTCCGCCCATGCAAAGTCTTCGCCATTCTCGATGATTATTTTCAATTCATCGGCCAGCGCAACCGCCTTATCCACAGGCGGTTGCGCTGGCTTGGGCGACAGGCATACCCAATCGAAACGCCCGCTCGGACGGTGCGCGCCCGACGTTTCAAGAAAAATCTCCAATCCGTGTTCATGCAGCCGATCCGTCAGATACGCGAGCGGATAAAGCAGCGGTTCGCCGCCCGTGATCACTATCGCGCGCGCCGGATGCGCCGCCGCGCGCGCCACTATTTCATCGACATCGACAGGCGGAAATGCGTGCGGATTCCACGTGAATCGCGCGTCACACCAGCTGCACCCGACATCGCATCCGCCGAGCCGGATAAAATATGCCGCCTTGCCCGCATGCCGTCCTTCACCCTGAATGGTGTAGAAATCCTCGACGAGCGGCAGCCGGCGGCCGCCTGAAAATAAATCGTTCATAGGTCAAAGATATGAAAAATTTTCTGTCGTCCCGACCGCGCGCATCCTGGAATAAAAATCGCCGTTCCCGAAAAGGGAACGGCGATTTTTTAACGACACCAAGAACCGACCTATTTTATCTGCTTTTCGCCGCGCTTTGCACGCTGCATAAGGTCGTATGCCACAGGCGTGGCGATGAATATCGACGAGTAGATCGAGATCGCGATACCGAACAACAGCGCGAAAATGAACCCGCGGATCACCTCGCCGCCGAACAGGAAGATCGCCAACAACACCGCCAGGGTAGATATCGTCGTGTTAATCGTTCGCGACAGCGTGCTGTTCACCGCGTTATTGATATTCTCGCGCATACTGCGTTTCGGGTACAGCGCCTGATACTCGCGGATGCGGTCGAAGATAACTACCTTGTCGTTTATCGAATAACCTATGATGGTAAGAATCGCGGCGATGAACGCCTGATTTATCTCCATGTTGAACGGCATGATTTTCCAAAACAACGAAAAGACGCCGATCGTTATGAACGCATCGTGGGCCAGCGCGACAACGCTGCCTGCGCCCCACTGCCACCTGCGGAAACGCATGATGACGTACAGGCCTATGCCCAACAGTCCCAGAGCGACAGCCCAGAAGGCATTGAACACAATCTCACGCGCGACACTCGCCTCGACGGTGTCGGAAGCGATGATGCCGACTGTCGTACCCTCCGTCGTGGCCGAGAACTCCGCAGGAGTTATGGCCTGCGCATAGAGCGGAGCAAGCGCACGGAACAGAACCTCCTCCACGCGGCGCGCAGCTTCGTTGCTGTCGTCGCCGATGAGATACTGCGTCACAATGCGAACCTGATGGTTATTACCGTATTCCGTGACCACAATGCCTCTTCCGCTCGCATCGCCATCGCTATCCAAAGTTGCGAATGTATTGTCGAGCGCCGTGCGGACCTGCTCGACATTCACCGGTTGGTCGAATCGCACCGTATATGCGCGTCCGCCTGTGAAATCGACACCCGGATTGAGCTTGTTTACGAACATCGACCCGACGCAAATCACCGCAACCGCCAACGAAATGGCATAGAACATCTTGCGCTTTCTGAGGAAGTCGAACTTCGTGTTGGCAAGGAAATTCTCGCTGAACTTGTTCGAGAACGTGATGTTCTTACCCTTGCGAAGGCGGCCGTCAAAGATCAGTCGCGTTACGAAGATTGATGTGAAGAACGACGTAATGATACCGATGATGAACGTCGTTGCGAAACCCTGCACCGGGCCCGTACCGAACCAGAAAAGTATGATACCGACGATGACCGACGTAATGTTGGCGTCGATAATGGCGGACATCGCGTTCTTGTAACCTGCCGCCACCGCTGCACCGAGCGCCTTGCCTCCCCGCAATTCCTCTTTTATGCGCTCATATATAATAATGTTGGCGTCGATCGCTATACCTATCGTGAGGATAATACCCGCGATACCTGGTAGCGTCAGCACCGCCCCGAACGACACGAGTATGCCGAACAGCAAGAGTACGTTTAGCAGCAGTGCGAGAGTCGCCACCCATCCCGCGCGGTTGTAGAACACGATCATATAGATAAGCACCAGCACGAATGCCAGGAAAAACGAGATCATGCTCGCCGTAATCGTCTCTGCACCGAGAGTAGGCCCTACCAGAGCTTCCTGCTTGATACGCGCCGGAGCGGGCAGTTTACCCGACCGCAGTACGTTCGCCAAGTCCGTCGCTTCGTTTACCGTGAAGTTGCCGGTGATTTGTGAGCTGCCGCCGCTGATAACGTTTATTACGCTGGGAGCTGAATAAACGAGACTGTCGAGCACTATGGCGATATTACGCGTGAAACCCGCCGCAAGATTGTTCGCGTCCAGAGCGTCGCGCGTCATGCGTTCCCAGATGGCCGCACCCTCGCGGTTCATCGACATGCCGACCTGTGCCCTCGAACCATGCTGCTCATAGTCCCAATAGGCATTGGTCACAGCGCTGCCGTCGAGATCCGGCAGTCCCTTGCCCGAGCGGTCGCGCATAGCATAAAGTTCGAACACGTTGCTCTCGCGTCTATTCTCGTCCGGAATACCCTTCACGCCCCACAGCAGGATCATGTCGTGCGGGATCAGCGCGCGAATCTCAGGCTTGGCAAAGAATTCGTTGATAGCCGGAATATTATGCCTCTCGGCGTGGCCGACGATCGGAGTGCCGCCAATAGCACGACCGAACTGGTCAGTGTTAGGCGAGAAACGCGAGAAGAGCGGATGTTCGGCACGCATCGCGGCCTGGTCCATCTCTGTGTCTTCGCCTACGATCTGCGCCAGCAGGCTCGATTGCTCCGTTTCGGCCGTTTCTTCGACCACAACGCCATCTCCGTCTATAACTTCCACAACCTCTGCATCGGCCACCGTCGGCGTATCGGCCGCCAGCATCAGGCGCAGCGCATTGTCGATCTCAATCAGCACGGGCAGCACGCGCTCGTTGTCATACGTCATCCAGAATTCGAGCGACGCCGTGCCCTGCAACAGCTTACGTACACGTTCAGGTTCGCGCACACCCGGAAGCTCGACGAGGATACGCCCCGTGTTCCGTACGCGCTGAATGTTGGGCTGCGTGATCCCGAAACGGTCGATACGCCGGCTCAGAACCATGTACGAGTTCTCTATCGCGCTCTCTACCTGAGAGTTAAGATATGCGACGACTTCGGCATTCGTGGCACTCATCGACAGCGCACGGCTCGAAATCGCATCCGGCGTGCTGAAAATGTCTATCAGCCTGCCGCCACCCGAAAGTTGCTCGTAGGCCTGCGCGAAGTTCTCGACAAAATTGCCGGAAACGCTCCGCCGTGCCTCTGCGAGAGCTTGATTAAATGTCTGGTCCTGACTGTGGTTCGACAGCGCGCGGACGATATCCTCCGGCGAAATTTCCAGCAGGACGTTCATCCCGCCTCTCAGGTCGAGACCCAGATTTATCGCTTTCTCCACTACCTCGCCGTAAGTGAAGCTCACGAAACCGAGGTTGAAGACCGTCTGTGTCCTCATCGAGTCGAGGAAAGCCTGCCGTGCATGTTCCTGACGGTCGATGTCGAACTGCGCCGCATGTCTGTCCGCCGCCCGCTCCACTCTCATCGACACGAACGTGAACGAGAGTGCATAGACGGCAGAAAGGATCAGTGCGACTATCAACACTTTAAGTATGCCCTTGTTCTGCATTTTGGAATTGAGTTATTTTGTTTTGCGTTTTACCTATGGCTCAATAAAGCGCAAAACTACACATTTTTTACCAAATGCAATACAATTTTCATAACTATTCTTTCAGCGGGCGCTCGTAGAGCAGAATAAGGCAGCTGCGCAGTTTATCGTTGACGAGCTCTGAGGAATACACGAACTGACGCACGGTCCACCCCTTTGCGCGCATCTCGGCGATCTCGCGGTTTACAGCCTCGTCGCTGTAACTGTGGTGGGTTTTGATCATCTGTTCCATGCGATTTCGATGTTCCTGGGATGAACACTTATTCTCGAAAAGACAAAACATGTGCCAACCCGTCTCGCTTGCGCCGAATAAAAAACGAGCGACAGTCTTTTCGTCGCCGGCTGCATCCACAATCGACCGCACAGAGCCCAGGTGGTCGGTGAGGAAGTAGTTCACCTCCTGCACTCCGCTCGTCAGGCGGATGACACCTCCCGCGAACTGCGCCGTTTCCAACGACAGCACACCGCTTACATTACTCGAATAAGTCAAAGAACCCAGGTAGTCGAAACCATCCACTCCCGCACCGTCACGAACTCTTAACTTTGTCCCGTCGCTCGACCAGACGTAGCGGGCTTTCAGAGCTCCGGACGCCGAGCCTGTACGAACCTCACGCACCAAATTTAACCAATTATTCATCGAAAATATATACGGTTATCTCTCTCGATAGTTCATCGTATGTAATCTCCGATATTCGGATGCGCCTTTCTCTTAACCCAAGAAGTCGCATCACATCTTTCTTTGTCGTTACAGCCACGTTATTATACACATATAATATCTGCAATCCGCCCAAATCACAATCTAAACTTGCAATCTTATCCATAATTTTTCTATTCACGAAAAGATAGCCGTCTTTCGCTTTTTTGGTTCGGATATGCAGACTGCCCGCATGGAGCAAGTCCTCTCGCTCTCTTTCTATATATATGTCTTTTATCATTTTAGGATTTTTCGGCTCAAATAGCGAATCCACAAAAATCTCACCGTAATAATTTTCCAGTAAAATGCGAGGTATTTTTTTTATGTCTTCCGCTCCTGCTGTGCCTATAAAAATATTATCAATATAGACCGCATGTCTATGACTGTTTGGAATTTGTGCATATTGAGAATTAATACTCAAAAATGAACAAATTAAAATAACGAATATTTTGATTTTGTGGTTCATAGGATTTTTATTTTTTATATTCAGTTCTTATTTTATTACTGTGATTTAGATCGTATGGACGTATGGGAAGTCGGATTATTGCTCGTACATAGTTTTCGTAGTCAATAACTGCTCCTCTAAAATGTATATTAGCAGTATTTCGTTCTCCTATTTCATGGAACAATGTAGAAGTTGTATTCTGTTGGACGGTTTGGGAGGGAAATCCTACGCCCCCATTACCAAATCGCAATTCGTCCAAAGTAACAGTTACACTTCCCACACTTGGCGCAACTATAATCAAATTATCTATTTTAGAATATAGCCCTCCTCCAAACTCTTCTACAATATCAACAAGCTTTTTCTCGCCATCGATAGTTAGCTCATACTCATCGGCATAAACCACAGTGGTGATTATTTTGTCGCGCAAGGCTTTCCATAAACCATCGAAAGCCTCTCTTTCGTTTTTCGACATACCTCTGATAAAATCTCTTCGTTTTCCGTCGAGTTGCAATATCCCATCGTCATCGAAAGAAAACATATATGCCCTGTCTCCAAAAACATTGCGAAGATCATCCAGAAATTGTTGTCTGAATTCCGCTGGTACACGTATCTGTTTCCCATCTGGATCAATAAAAATCAGTGGATTATTGGCCACGTAAGCATACGGCGAAATCGGGGTGTACTTTTCCGCCAGCGGGTCTACGTTGAACCATCGTCCTATTCGCGGATCATACTTTCG